>Ga0315282_10000908_pt1 | contig 58075 bp, 69 predicted proteins | sample YL17G07_20_MG_FD_203693 | JGI IMG/M metagenome (GOLD analysis project Ga0315282, IMG submission 203693) | Sediment microbial communities from Yellowstone Lake, YNP, Wyoming, USA - YL17G07_20 | ecosystem: Environmental > Aquatic > Freshwater > Lake > Sediment | place: USA: Wyoming | collected...
CGCTCCACACTTCGATAGTGTCCCACTTCTTCAATACGAAATAGCCTGGGTTTCCTTGTATTATCAGCCCGCCTATCCCGAAAGGCTTCGCTTCTCTGTAGTAAATCAGCTTTCCATCCTGAGCCATTCCGTTTATCCTCGCAATCTTTTCCATATCCTCCTTCGAATATGAACGGCTTAGCATAACATTCGCGTGAGAGCTGCCGCACTGACTATTTGCTACAGCTAGCAAAAGATTTTGAAACTCTTGCGAAGAAATCTGCCTGTCTGAAAGGGCTTCGCAAACATTGTATGGAGATTTCTGAAAAATTGAAAGGACTATTTTACTGAACGTTTCTTTTATCTGGGTTGAAGAATATTCTTTCACAGTGCCTCCTATATAATTTATTACAGCCAAAGAGACTGCTACTATCAGAACTGCAATAGTCACCATTGCAATTATGTTCATTCCGTCTAATTCCATCATACCACCTCTATTCTGTGGTGGAAGGCATCATACTTTACAACCACTACTGCATACGTTCCGTTAATAACCCCGCCCTCTACATTCCAGAATATTTTGTTCAAATCTCCGCACTCGTCTTTTTTCTTTTCATAATCCAAGAAATTGTTTGGAAGATTATCACAATAACCACGATACTTCATCATACTACTTATTTTTTCCTCTGTCACAGACCCTTCCACTTTCCTTATCATCAGCTCGTAGCAGGAAAACGTATCTCCGACTTCGCATGGAAAGGGGTTTGTCTCATTCACCCTCTTGCATCCTGCCTTTTCCAACCAGCAGGGCAGTATGTATTTCTCCAAAAGCACGTCTGCTATTACATCTGCATCCCTCTCTTCTATGGTAACTTTCTGCGTTGTGTAGGAAAGAGAGCATTCTGATATCGAAGGTTTCATGAAATCCGGTAGTGGAACTGCTTGCACAGCCTGATATATTCTGCATAAAGCTTGTCCGTAGAAACCAGGAGTGATGGTTTTGAAAATGTATATGAACATGGTGATTGCGAACAAAGCTATTATCACATCAACCAAAATGTTGAAAGAAAGGCCTTTCATTCAATCGCCGCTTTCAGTAACCACTATCTTGTTGCCCAAATCCTCGTAGTTTATTTTCAGATAGTCGTGCGTAAAATCTGATTCAAACACAACTTTATCCGCGACAGAATATGGAAGGGCCTGCTGCAAACTCACTCTATTGATGCCTGAAGATGCAAAAGACTCTTTTGAAAACAATATGAAGCATGGAGTGTCTTTTTGCTGGTTCTCAGGCAATGCCATCTGCGTGTCGTAGCAAGTCTCAATATAGTTTGCCATTTCGTCTGCAGTGAAAGAGTCCTGCGTTATAGATTTCGGGCCTGTCGGTTTTTTACACGAGCCTGTTATGCTGCAAAGAAAATCGTTGATTGACTTTTTTATGTCATCCGAAAACTTGACTATCAGAGCGATGATGACTGCTATCGTCACGAGAGTTATCAGAACCTTGAAAATATACTCAAGCGCCATGTCGCCTTTCATAGTTTAACTTTAGTTTTACTAAAATAAATTAAATAGTATGAAGGGTATAGCTGTTTGGGTCTGGGTCATAGGCGGGATAATAATCGGAATGGTGATATTCACATCCTTCTTCCAGATAATGACGATGCTCGTTGCAAACAAAGAAAGCGAGGCTGCGAAGCAGAATATTGATGACATTACAAGTATAGCAAGCTCTTTCTGCGAAATGGGCCCTGGACGCTCTACGGAAAAAAGATTCATACTTCCCAATGCTGTCAACAGCGTTTTCGCTTCCAACGACCAGCTTTCTGCTTCATTCAAAGGCGGCAGGAACTATGGCGAGTACTTGTGCATAAAAGTTTCCGAATTACGCGATGCTTATTGCGTAAAGGCGAACTGCGAGCTTGAGCTGGCTTTTGCCGTAAAAGAAAAAACTGTCGGCTCGATATTGAACAGGCTTCTTGGCAGATATGAATATTCAGAATACACCATAAAAATTTCTAGGACGGAATGCGGTGTGGCTTTGCTCGGCGAGAATGAAACTAGCAAGGCTAGCTGCGCGAAATGCGACCATCTGCCATTGATGCAGTGTAAAGGTCATACTATAGCAGCATATCTTGAACCCAACGTAGTGGTTCTGACAGACTTTACGCAAATTTACAATTGTTGTGACGAAGCTACCTTTACGTTGCTGAAAAATACGGCAAATTTTTTCGGTGGCTCTAAAATCCTTTTAATTTTTGAGCATGTCTCTTTAAGCGACAAGTTGCCACAAAGCATAGGTGCATTTGACATAGACTTTTTCAGGCACACGGCAAATGTTGAACAAGATGCGCTGAAAAACTATGACCAGGTTTGGATTTTCCTGCCGGGCTTTTGCAACTTGTTCGACCCGCAAGGAAAAACCAGAGAATGCGGGGGAATAGTGGGGTGGAATGACGACGAGGTAAATAAAATAAAGAATTTTGTTGACGGGGGCGGAAAACTGTTTTTGGTCTCGGATTACACTCCATATACCACGCAGAGCGTTGTCAACGCCATATTAAACAAGCTTGGCTATTCGGCAAAGTTTAGCGAAGGATGTGATTGTGGATGCGGGATTGACGGCGAAAGCTCTATTGAAATATCCAAGCATCCTCTAACGGAAAATATTAATAGCTGGGTTGTAAAGTCTGGTGCCGGATTTACCTGTTGAATCCTAAGAAAGATGCGATGAGATGGAATATGCCATCAAACACACTTCCCATAACAGTTTGACTGTTTTCAGAAGAGCTGTACGGAACCCAGTCCAAGACTCCATCCCCGTTTATGTCCTTGCAAACACCAGTCAAGGAATCCCTGCACTTGCCTATACAGCATATGCGTCCACCATAGCAGTCTGTATCCGCTTCGCATGAGGTTTCTGTAACTGTCGGAGGTTTCGGCGTTGCGGGAGGCTTTGGCGGTGTCGGCGGTTGATTTTCATTATCGTCATTTTGATGCGGCCCATGTTGGTCATTGCTGCATGGCCCAAGGTTAGCGTCATCGTTTTTTCCCCATGGATCCAAACCAAAAGCTATGCCAATAACTTGCAAAAATACAATAGCTAATATCAAACTTGTAATGATTATTTTTGTGCACATCATTTTTCATCTCCAGTCCACAATTTGAAATTCCGTATCTTTCATTGTCGAAAGCAAATAGACTGCATATCCTGTGTCAGTCACAGTCTTTGTATTATTATATAAGTAGGTTTCAAATAAAAACGCTCCGTCTCCGTTGTATTTCTCAGCTTGTTGCAAAGGCGAGTCCCATCTGTAGGTTATCATGTATTGAGTAAGGTTGTATGCCTGGTTCCAGTATTTTACATCGCCTGTCTCGGTGTACAGCAAAATTAAATTCTCTATGCAGGGCTCAATTGCCGTCTGGTGCCATAATTCTTTGCCATGGCTGCTTATATCTGCGACATCAAAAAAGCTCTTCACGGCGTCCAAATATTTCTGGTTTTTAGTTGCTCTATACAATTCCAATCTGGCCAACTCCGCAGAACAGACAAAATCTCTTACCTCCAAGCCGTTAACAGTGTAGAGGAGGCGCTCTGAATCCATGCTATTTTCTGCTTTCTGCAACCTGTTCAAGCTTTCAGCCAAATATTTTTGTTCGCCTGTTAAACTATAAACCGCGGCGAACTGCCTTGCCTCTATACCATTCATCATGACTCCTTCCTGCGATTCATTTTCTAACAGCATGTCGGCAAAATTTCTGATATTTTCAAGATATGCAGAATCGTTTGTATTCTTGTATAGCCTTGCCATCTGCACCAAAGTCCAAAGGCATCCCGCGTTGTCCTTGCAATTATCCAGCAAAACACTCATTTCATTTTTGGCACTGTCCAAATATTTTTGCTCGTTGGTTGCTTCGTACAAACCCAAGTCGGCCAACATAACCCAGGCGTTTGTCGGCGTGTAAGAGTGTGGGAGTATTTCACATTTTTTTTCATTGCCTTCTCCCGTGCAGAACTCGCGGTAACTGTACCTACCGTCTTCCATCCTCATCTTGCCAAAAAATCCGTAGGACATCTTTGCAATTTCCAAGCCAGTAAGTTTTGTAGTTTGGGTATTTGCAGTGTTGTACTGATAAAAAATCAGAGCAACAGCGGCGACGAGAACAATGGCCGCGACAATCAAATAATTCTTCATATATCAATTTTTATTTTGCAGATAAATAACTAAGCCCTGATGACGATCTTTTTCACATCAGTATCATACTTTATAGAGACTAGGGTTTGCGAATACAAAAAATTTCCAGATACCTTCCACACTATGTTGTCGCTAGTGCCGCAGTCTCCCAGATAATCTACCAATTCGCCATTGTCATCTACAACTTTTGAGTTTTCTAAAGCTTTGCATCCGCCTTCCTTTTCCATTATCTGCGTCATCATGCTTTCTGTGATCACACCAGGATGCGTCTCTAGAAACATGTTGTAGCATTGCACGGTCGCTGTTGCAGATCTTTGATTCTGCCAGCATGCTATTGCGTAGGAAGCTATTATTCTCGCCACTTCTTCTGCATTTGTAGCAACTTCATTGCATCCTTCTTTGCTTTTGGCGCAGACGTTCACCTGGTTCGGGCCCGTTGCCGAAGGCTTGCAGTAGGAGGATTCCATGTGAAGCATTTGCTGGTAGAAAAAGCAAAACACTCCGTTAGTCAAAGAAGAAAGCGGACCTGAAAGCAAAATCAGCAGCAGCCCTATTCCGACTATTGCAATTATGAAATACCCTATTATGTCCAGCTGCATCTACTCATACGCCCCCATGCTTCCTCCAATAGTGCCTATCATCGAAGATGATATCACCACTCCTACGACTAGCACTACAGAATATATTATCATGCCGTAAACAAGCATCTTTCCTATTATCAAATTTCTTGTAGTCTTGTCAAAACCATTTTTTATTCCATTTAAGAAATATGCAAGAATTATGACAACTTCAATCATGTATATCCCGACAACTAGCTGGAAGACTGTAGCGGGTATTATCTTGTCCATCTCTATCATGCCCATTATCTTTTCCAAGCTGTCGCCTCCAGACTGTCCCCCGAAAGGAAGCAGCTGAGAAATGCTTTTCAACATGTTTGTAATGACCTGCAGCAGCTGTATTATAAAAGTGGCCATTCCGCCGACAACGCCGCATATGAACGGCGCTATAAAGTATCCTTGTATTTGCACGGCGGCAGCAACTTCATCCAGCAATTCTTTCAGCAAGTTCTCCACGTTTTTCGTCTTCATCAAAAACGATGATATCGTCCTGGAAGCTGTTGATAATATGTAAGAGGATTTTTCCGCTGCTGACACAAGGACATTCATTATATCCTTTATCAGCAGTGATGGAAAGTGCCTCATCGCTCCGTAATTCTGGTCAAACACAGCCCTCTTCAGCGTCATCCCCATCTCCCTTATGTTTTTCAGTATTATCATGAAGAATGAATACATCGGCGAGCCTTCCAGCTTGTACTCGCGATATTTTTTTATCGTCTCTTCTAATGCCGACTCGATAGGCATGCCTGATGTCAACACATCGCTCAGCCTAAAAAGTCCAACCTGAAATTCGTCCTCCACAGCCCTTATGTCGTTCCTTATCTTGACGCGCTGGTAGCTCGACCCGATAAAATATATTATCAGCCCGGCGCCAATTCCCCATATCACGCTCAGGCTGTATATCATGAGTGAGGGCGCATTGTCTTTGTCGTATTCCATTTTTATCCTTTGCTCCCACTCTGGTGTGGGTGTGGACGAGCTGAAGCATTGGTTTTGTATGCACACTGAAGCAAGAGATGCAAAGTATCCTATGCCAGGCATCATAACCAGAAGCGCTACAACGATTGATATCATCAGTATTGGAAGCAAATATTTCTTCCCGCCAACAGTTAAAACAATTTTGTCTTCCGGCGGCAAATCAGGGTGATGCGATATGTCTGGATATGAGAATGCTCCAGGCCTTTGTGAAATAGATCTTCTTAGATAAAAATAATTGAAAGCGGGAAGTATTCCTATGTAGCCGATGATGAGATATGCTGGATTGACAACGTTCCAAAGGAATATGGAAATCATCGGGAACATCACCAGACCCATGACAGGAAGAGTTATTCCCATTGCCTGTATGAACGTCATCGGCACTCTCAGCTCCCGCGCGTAAGATTTCATCTTCTCATATGTAGAATCCAGTATGTATGTCAGTGTTTTTTCCAGCGTCCTCTCTCTTGCTTGTTCGTTTGATTCCAGTGACAGTGACTGAATTAGATTCATTGATTCCACAAATTCCTTGTCCCACAAAAGCCACTTTTCTATCTTCGAGCTTATGGCATCTCCTAACCTCACATATCGTCTAACCTGCAAGTCCCAGATTATTTTTCTCAAGTCTTTTCCTATAGGACCTGTGCAGTGTGCGGCTGCGAACTCCAACGCTCCCTCTACCTGCGGATTGAGTCTGAGGTAGATGACCATATACAGTATCACCTTCACAGTCTCATCGCTAGCCTTTATCTTTGTCACAGCTGCGTAATATGTCGGGTATGTGTAGAATAGGTATGCAAGAAGCAGAGGCATGAAAAGCATGAAGATGCTTGCCTGCGGCATGAATATTATGAACGGAATTATCGCAGCGAAAGATACTATAAGTGTGAAGATTGTAAGAGAAATCACTTGATCCGGAGTCACAGGAAGTTCAGTAAGCTTCAACGCCTCAGCCATCTTTTCAGCAGTTTTTTTTGGAGCTTTGAACTTTAGCTTCTTTCCAGCATAGTTGCATCCTTTTATAAACAGACCGTTAAATCCCTCCTCTTCCTCTGGCTTTTCTTCCTGCAAGAAAGTTTTGTATTCCCTGGAAATCCAGTCTTTGGCCTGCCTCTCTACCTCCTCCTGGTTAGGCTTGCTCCCAAACAGCTTTCCCACAAAATCTTTAATGCCCATCAATTTCTATTTCGAATTTGTTGATTTTAAATGTTCCATAAAGATTTTTCATAGCAAAACCAATTAATTTTATGGAGCAAGTAGTGGCCACGTACTATGTGGAGAGCAAGCTGCCTGTGAAGGAGGCTGCAAAAAAAATATGCGAAGAATGTTCTACCGGCACGTGGACTGAGGTCACAACTACAACGAAAAGAGTTGAGGAAAAATATTCTGCGAATGTTGTAAGCGTGAATAAAAATATTGCGAGAGTTGGAATACCGATAGAGGATTTCGAGCCGGGAAATATCGCACAACTTCTTTCAGTTGTAGCAGGAAATGTTTTTGGATTGAAAGAGATAGAAAATTTGCGTTTGCTTGACATAGACTTGCCAGGAGAAGTTGTGAAAAGCTACAAAGGCCCCAAGTATGGGATTGAAGGGATACGAAATATTGTCGGCGTGAAAAACAGGCCTTTGATAGGGACGATAGTAAAGCCGAAGATTGGATTAGAGCCTGCAGAATATTCAAAAGTTGTGTATGAAGCTGCGATGGGTGGTGTAGACCTGGTGAAGATGGATGAAACTTTGACAGACCAAAACTTTTGCAGGATTGAGGAAAACGTGAGCTGGGTCATGGATGTTTTGGACAAAGTGAAGCAAGCTACTGGCAGGAAGGTTTTGTTTGCTGTCAACATAACGACAAGGCAGGATGAGCTTGTGGAAAGGGCGGAGAAAGTTTTGGAGCTTGGAGCTAACTGCCTCATGTTGGACATAGTCTGCAGCGGCCTTTCGTCAATACAGATATTGAGAGACGCTGATGTAAGCGTTCCTATCTATTGCCACAGAGCAGGACATGCAGCATTCACCCGCAGCGACAAGCATGGAATAAGGTGGGGCGTATACTGCAAATTAGCAAGGATGTTAGGCGCAGATGTTTTGCACTGCGGAACTATAGTCGGGAAGATGCACGGAAAGGAGAAGGAAGTTTTGGAAGATTATCATGCGTTGAGAGACGACTGGTTCTTTTTCAATCAGACCATGCCTGCCGCTTCTGGAGGATTGCATCCTGGATTAGTTCAAGATTTAACAAAATATTTGGGAAATGATTTTATAATGAATTTTGGCGGCGGCATACACGGTCACCCTCAAGGAACGAGAGCCGGCGCTACAGCAGCAGTGCAAGCTTTAGATGCGGTCAAACAAAGTATTAGTTTAAAGGAGTATGCAAAATCTCATGAAGAGCTTAGATTGGCGCTGGAGAAGTGGAAATGAAAATTAAATTTTACTGCATCGCAGTCGTGCTTCTGTGCATATTTCTCGTAGTTTATTTTAGTGGCAATATAGTTTTTCAATCGCCGAGTAGGGATTTGAACTGCACTAACAATGCTGACTGCGACTGGGTTCTTACAAACTGCTGCAAGGAAACAGCCGGCGGTTTGTGGGAATGTGTCAACCTAAAAAACTATAAAGCGCCGGAATGCCAGCAGAACGTGATATGCCCTCAAGTTATATCACCAAGACCCACAGAAGCATGTGCATGTAAGGAAGGAGAATGTGTCAATGAAGCTGCGAGTTAGACTTTTAAGCCTGCAGATTGGAGGAAGGCTCATAGTAATAATGAATAGCGAAGACACTGGAGATTTGGGAATACATAGCGGTGCAAGGGTGAGGATACAATATGACAAGAAAGCTATAACAGCTATAATCAACGTTACGAAAAAAATTGTCAGCAAAGGCAGCATTGGAGTCAGTGAAGAAGTTAAGACGCGTCTGGGATTGAAAGGCGATGAAGAGGTTGATGTGGACGTTGCAAAATTTCCATCATCGCTGCAATTTATAAAAAATAAATTAAATGGCAGGAAGCTGAACTATGAGGAAGTTTGTGAGATAGTTAAAGACACGGTCGAGGGTAATTTGAACGAAAGCGAGATAGCAGCTTTTGTTGCGGCCCTATACACAAGGGGTGTTGATATTGATGAAGCTGCCAGCCTGACATGCGCCATGGTTGAAAGTGGTGAAAGGCTCAACCTGAACAAAAAAATAATTGTGGACAAGCATTCTATCGGCGGGACTGTTGGAGACAAAACAACCATGTTGGTAGTGCCGATAATAGCCGCTTCGGGCTTGACAATACCAAAAACTTCTTCCCGCGCCATCACTTCTGCAGCAGGAACTGCTGACAAGGTTGAAGTGCTGATGCCTGTTGATTTGGACATACAGGAGATGAAAAAAGTTGTAGAAAAGACAAATGGCTGCATGGTGTGGGGCGGTGCGTTAAATCTTGCTCCTGCAGACGATATTTTCATAAAGATTGAATATCCTTTGTCGATAGACCCCCTTCTTTTCCCGTCAATAATGGGGAAGAAAAAAGCCGTTGGCGCAAACCACTTGGTCATAGACATACCGACAGGGAGGGGAACTAAAGTAAAAACAATCGGAGATGCTGATCTGCTGGCAAAAGATTTCATCGAACTTGGACAGAAGATAGGAATAAAAACTCAATGTGCGGTAACTTATGGCGAGCAGCCCATGGGTTATGCTGTAGGTCCAGCACTAGAAGCGAAGGAAATGCTGGAAGTGATTATGAGGAAAAGGAATGTCGCGGATGTCATAGACAAGGCGTGCCATATAGCAAACATAATCTTGAAGATGGTTGGAAAAGAACCGAATGCACTGCAAGTTCTGAAATCCGGAAAGGCTGAAGAGAAGCTGAGGGAGATAATTGCGCATCAGGGTGGGAATGCTGCTGTCAAGCCTGACGATATAAAGATTGGTGACTATGGCTTGGATATATGCGCGGAGAGAAGCGGATATGTCCTTTGGCTAAACAACAATGGACTGATAGATGTGGCAAGGGCTGCTGGAGCGCCGAAAGACAAAGGCGCTGGCTTGATTCTGCACAAAAAGCTCGGCCACAAGGTAGAGAAGGGCGAGCGGCTGTTCACAGTCTACGCGGAAAAAGCAAGAAAGCTGGAGCGCGTTAGAAAAATAACGGATGAGAATGGCATCATAGGAGTTGGAGATAAGATCGAGATGCTCATACACGAAGTCAAGCAAGTTCCCATCCACAAGAAATCCTTCATTCTGGAAAGATAGCTCTGGTGAAAAATAAAAAAAAGGGAGAATTATTTCCCAATCAATATGTCGATTGTTGAAACGTTAATTTTGGTCTTGTCTTCCAGTTCCTTCTCTTCTGTGCTTATCTGTATGCTTTTTATCTGGGCACCGTTGACAAACCTTCTTCTCACTATTTCTGCTACATCCACTGCTCTTGATATCGATTTGCCTCTTGCTCTGATGTGGACTTCTTTCTGCCCGTCGCTGAATTGCATGATCACGCCTAGCACATACGCCATACTCGGCTTGCGACCCACAAATACTGTGTTACTGTCTTCTTGCCTTTCTTGGTTAACCATTGTCACACCTCCTGTATTCATCACTATTCTATTCTTGATATGTGAAATTTAAAAACTTTGTTAATCAGTAGTTTTGAGGCTTGGCAGGCCACTTTTGGTAGAGGCTGTCGAATGTCACTTTTGTTTTCTTTTTGAGAACAAAGAAATACAGGAAATATGCTGCCACCAAAATGACTATAACAATTATCGCCAGCGTCAGCATGCTTCCACCACTGTCTCCGCCTTCGCATTCGTTCTTGTTGCATGTCTGGCCCGCCGAGCAACTCTTGATTTTGTATCCAGTCATATTGCAGCATTGATATTCATCAGGACAGTCTTTCAGTATATCCTCGCATTTTCTATTATTGCATTCCTGACCAGCCAAACATCTCTTTTCCTTGTAGCCGGCTTCATATTTGCAACAGTCGTACGGACATTCTTTCAGTTCTATTGTCGTAGGCGTTGTATTGGTAATAGTTTTTTGCTGTATGACAACAGAAGCTGTCATGGTTTTTGCAGGGCTGCTGCATACCCCAGTGACAGTAACCGTTCCTGCAGAAGAAGAGTTGAAGTTAAATGTTGAAACGACTGGCGGGATTGCCAAAGTTTTTATACTCAGCCCATCCTTCATAGCAGTCACCGTGCCGGAAGTGCAGTTGAAAATCTGGCACGCGCATGTTTCATTTGTGTAGCAGTTGGCGGGGCACGACAAAAATTTCGGCTTTACATCAACATTGACTTTTTGTGTGAACGACTGCGGCGAGATACAATTTGCAGTAACTTCAAGGAATCCGGCATTTGCTGGGGTGAATTCTATTGTGGCTGGAGGTATTATGGATGCCATCGGGTCAACGGGTGCTGGAGACGTCAAATTTTTCAGAATCCAATTGCCTACATCACAGCCGCTGACAGTGCAGGAGCATTTCATCCCAGCCTCGCAGTATGAGCATGAAAGGCCAGACTCTTGAACAGTTGATAGAAGGCTGACTTTATTCCATAGCTGCGACTCCCACGCATAATGACCGCACGCAGGAATTATATTTAACCCGCCTGCATCCTGGGTTTTAACGCACAGTTCCACGCTAGCGCTGATGGAATTTTCAAAACATCCTGTGTATGTTCCACACTCAGTCGGCGCGCAGGCAGTCCCAGGAGCGCACCAGGAATTGTTGTTTGGAATGTTGATTGCCTTGTTGAACTGGTAATAAAGTATAACAGGTATTCCACGCCTTCTCGCCTCGTCTGTTGCGTTGATTGTAACCACGGCTGTATGAGAAGATGACAGAGGCAGGGGCCAGAAGCCTCTTGCCGGGTTTGATGCAGTAATAACAGGAGGGCTGATTTTGTTGACCATCATTGGGCTGGATCCGCTCCTGAAACTGCAATAGTTGTGCGTTCCAATAAGCTGCGGATTGCAAGTTGTTTCAGAAGAATCCTGCGGGCAGACTGTGGACTTTATGTATCCACCGTAAGACTTCCAGTCAGGCTGCGTCACAGATGTTATCCTTCCATAGACAACAAAAACGTTGACATCAACCGCAGCTGTGGAAGAAAAGGTAACCTGCCACACGCCGTTACTAGTTTCAATCTTCTCCACCTTCTCAGAATTGTCAGGCCAGTTGCAGTTCGACACATCGACATTATCCCTACACAATCTGTTTCCATACTGTGAAGAAATCTGGTTCGGGCAGTTTAACAAATACCTGCAGCTGGAATCGCAATTGCCCTGGCCTGCATATTGTTCGTCACACTCCTGAGGAGCTCCGCATGCTTGCTCGCAGCAGCCCTGTCCAATCCCACCACTACCGTCAAGCTGCCTATGGTTTCCATCGCAATTGCCGTTCCACGCATCGTACCTAGGCTTTGTGTCTATGCTGTAAGCAATATTTCCATTACATGCAGTCGCCTGACCGTAACTATCCACCTTGCCAGTCGCTGCAGCAACACACTTGCCGCTACTATCGCATGTCTTGCCTGTCTCGCATGTCGCGCCAACAGCTAGGCCGTCACATGCTGCTTCAGCACCGCAGTCTGCTTCGAGCAGCCCTTGCCCAAATCCGCATCCAACTGCCTGTATTGCTCCGCTACATTTCATGCAGTAGCTCGTCCAAGTGCTTGTCCCCTTGTCTTGCGTTTTATCGCACTTGGGAAAATCAGTCTCGCAGTCACTGTCGGCTTTGTTGGGGCATGCAACGCATGCAGCCAAAGCGTTGTTTGAAAAAATCGCCAAGGCGATCAAAAAAATTGCCAGCAGCAAAAGTATTTTTCCTCTCATTGTCCTCAATTAGAAATTACGCTTTTGCTGAATAAAAACATTAACTGGGCAAGTATTTTATGCTTGAACTCCAAAATAAGATTTAGGTAGAAATGGCTGATCTTGGAGAAAGGTGTGCATTATGCAAAGAAAAACCTAAATGGAAACTCGGCGGCATACCATACTGCGATAAGCACTATAAAGAAGCTGTCAGTAGGTTGAATCCAACAGTTGCAACATCGCAGCCTAGCAAAGGAGGAAGAGTACAAGAAATCAAGCAAACCATCAAACAAAACTTTAAGCTTCCTGCATCCCCTAAAAGCGTGTTTGTTGGTATAATAGGTTTTATAATAGGAATCCTTTTTTTGCAGTATCTTCTGGGCACGGTAAAGTGGGGAGACGAGACTGTCGGAGAATTGATATCGGCGAACATCTATCCTTTTATTGAACCTATAATTTCTATTGGCCCCGGCCTATGGCTTTTAGCGATTATTGCTTTTGTCGTAGTTATTGTATTTTTAATATTCCGTGGCGGAATAAGCGAAGGCTTCAATAACATTTTTAACATAGTGATGTCGCTTGAAGCCCCAATATGGGCAATGATTGCTGTTCTGTTAGTCTACGTCGGTTTCAATTATTTTGTGCCGGGCGGTGTGACGCAACTCCAATGTGCTTCTACAAATGGATGGGACTTGACGAAATGCAATCAAGAGCAACAAAATCCTGTTGCAAATGCAGAACAAGGTGTTTTTGAATCGCCTGTAAGGATAACCTATAGCGGAATCAAACCGACAGGGGGAGAAATATATGAGTTGCCAGTAGAATTGCAACCCAACACTAATTATAAATCTAATGCAGAGGGCGTCGTTATAGAATTGGCAGGAAAGACAGACAAGGGACAACTTATCGATTTTACTGGAAATTTGTGCACTCAAACAAGCGCATGCACAATCAACAGAGACAACACGATTAGAGTCGACTTTGCGTCTTCTGAACCCCTACCCTGCGACAGCAAATTCATAAACCTTTATTCGCACGTTTATTACCCGATGGAAAGCATGCGTAATGGATACCAGATAAGAATAATTCGCTCCGATGATGATTTGAAGGCATCGCTCGCCAGCGACATCAGCAAAGCTAGCACGATTTATGGCCCTGTTAATTTTTATTTGGGCTTCTCTCCTGGCCCACAGGTTGTGATACCAAAATCCAGAACAGGTGAAGTCACAGTTTACATTTACGCGACAAACGAATATCGTGGCATTGCTTCTGTAAATAATATAAAACTTATACAAGAGCTAGGAGGCGATAACGGCCTATACAAACTCAATTTGATAAGTTGTAACCCTATAATGCCCTCTGTTAGTCAGGATAAGAACAACTTATATTATGTTTTTGACAGGCAGGTTGAAATAAAACCCGCGCAATCAACACAATTTCAATGGAATTGGCAATCCCCGCTGGATACAGGAAGCTCACAGGCAACATCAACAGCTGAAACAAGCCAGATAGCATGTAAGTTTGAAATTCCCTTTTCGCTTGAAGGAACGGGCAGTGCGTTCAAAACAATAACTTTCCATGTTGGAGGCAGCTACAGCTACTCAGAGGAAACGCCATCAGAAACAATTCCAATTTTAAAGGGCAGCTGCGATTAGCTAATGCATCCGTTGCAGTATATCCTGTTGTCAACCAAAACATACGAATCCTTGCCGCCAAGCATAAGAGGTTTGTCTAGTTTAACAAATATATTGTCAGAGTCGAAACTCACGCTTTCTATCTTTGGAGAATTGGTTATTCTTGCATCGTTTTTTGTCAATTCAGAAAGATAAGCGGAAAAAACAGTTTTGAACTTTTCTTCATCTCCGGATGACTGTTCGTAAGAATATTTCGTAGCGTCTCTCAAAAACATTTTCGCAGACGTGGAATAGTATGAGTATTCATAGATGCGCGAGGTGCTTGTGAATAATTCTGTTCTTCCATGCATCGTTATGTAAAAATACAACGCTGAAAAAACAACTGCCAGAATCATAAATATCATTGCTCCATTTGCAACATCAGCTGCTGAAAATCCTTTTTTCACCATTCTATCAAACTCACCTGGGCTGTTAAAGATTTTTCATTGTATGGAACTGCAATCAAAATAGTCGAGGGCAATGGAGATGACTGGTAGGATGGAAGTATCGAGGAGCTTTGAATCTCGAAATATTTTTTGTTGTCGAATGTAACATAAAAGCGGTAGTTGTTTGTTTTCGTTTCCCCCTCCATTTTGCCGATCTCATCCTTTATGAAATTTTTCAGGTCTTCATTCTCACTGTCTTCAACCACAGCCTTCCCTATCGCTGCATCCAACCTTTCCCCATCTTTTGTGGAATACATAAGCGTGAAAAGTTTTGTGTTCGCCTCTGTCAGTCTAGTAACTTTCATTGTGTCGTCGGCGAAATTTAGAAAGCCTGCTTTGCCAGCCAGCACCAGGATTAATGACAATATTAAGACTATTACAGACGCCAGTATTGTCGCGGCCAATCCCTTACTGCGGATACATCGTGACATGCACAACACCTCTGCCCACAGAATCGTCGGGTTTTTTTATTGACACAAACAAAGTATGCTCTTTGGATGCTTCGAACATGGAGCCTTCGTAAGTCGAACTCTGCCACTGTTCACCAGTATCTAAATCTTTGATAAAAAATTTGTATCTCACATCTTTCATGCCCACGCAGTCGGCTGCATCTGATATTTTTTCAGAAGACACTATGCCATATTCTGAAGAAGAGCATTTAACCACACTGTAGGCTATGTCTTTTGCCAAAAACCAGTTTGAATTTTCCTTGAAGAATGACTTTACGGAAACATAATTCTCAATCACTGCAAATATTACGAAGACGCCTATGAAGAGCATTATCACTACTCCAAATATTTCAGAGCTATATCCCTTCATTCTGTTTTTGTGCTGCAACATTCAAAATCCCTCGCATCACAGACTGAGACTTTATCGCTCGCAATATTTTTGACGATGCAAACTTCTTTGGCAGTGAAACTTGCATCTTTTGCAATGCCGGAAAATTCGGAAGATATTTTTATATCCCCCGTGGAAAGATAAACGGAATTATATTTTATTTCGACGTTCATCTCCGAGGGCAGACCGTAAATCTGCAGACCGCCGTCTACTGTCGAAAGCGCCGCAATATAAGTGCCGATGTCCTTCGCGGAAGCCATGGCAAAATCCTCAGTTATTACTCTTTCTTTTATAATTCCCCTGTACACAACAAGGACTATAACCGTCAGTCCTACTAAAATCACTGCTATAACTAAAAACAAATCTCTGGTCAGCGCTTTGCTTTTAGCCGAAAATGGATCTGCCGACATCTTTTATTTTTTCACCCCATTCTTTATCCTTTGAACTTATCACAACAGCATTGTAAGTCCCCTTTTCGGCATCATAAGTCACCTGCATTGTGTAAGAAATCTTGCCGCCTATGCTGTTAGAACTGCTGGTGCCCAGCAGAGTTGTTTCTGTGAACTGCACATTGCAGCACAAATATTTTCCTACGCACTGCATGTTGTTCTTCCCGTTAAAACTCACATAAATGTAGTACGGACTTTCCAAGCATTTGCTTTCGCATGTCTGTGACATGCAGTATTTGCCTTTCCCCGTATTTGCGGGCACGATTTCTATTCTATCAACTAAGGAAGGCAACTCTAAAGTTATCTCCCTCGGACTGCTTTTGGCCTCGTCAAGATTTTTTATGAAAGCCTCCAGGACTGTTTTGGTTGCAGCTATCTCCTGCCAATCAGAAACTTTGAACACAACTGTGAAGAAGATGACGACAAAAATTATAAATCCGAGTATCCAAACAATTTCCCTAAATGTTTCTTTCCACATCAAATCATTCTTGATTTAACTGCATGCCATTGGAGCCTGGCTCCATGCATTTTGGACACAGCCGCACGTAGCTTCGCAACCGATGCCCTTGCATTTTGAAGGTTGGTTGTTGTTGCCCCACGCAGTAACAGAACCATCTTTGCAATTTATAGTTTCTTGTGGCCCATCACTATTCAAGTCAAACGCAATCTGCCACGCTGCACCGGCGCGTATCGACTCCTTGTTCATAGTGCAGAATATGCTGCACTGCGATTTTACGAGAGTTTGCGTCCAACTTGTTAAAGCAAGCGTGTTGCCTTCAGTTATACCCAAAAATTTAGCTATGGTGCTCCAGAAAATCATAACTACTGCCAGCAGTATTATAATGCCTATAACTATGGCCAGCACCAACCTGAATGAAAGTTCCATCGGCATTTTTTATCACAGTTTGAAAATATTCTCTATAAATGAAGTGGCATTCAGTATAGATAAATCTATATTTATTTTATTGAAGAGCATGAGTATGATTATCGCTGCGACCACTAAAAAAATAACAACGAGGATTATTTTAACCATAGTCTCCCATGCAAAAGTAACGCCTTTCATCATTCCGCCTCCAAAAATCCATGCGGCCATTGCGTCAATCTTTCGAAATAATACGCGCCAATCGTAGTACCAGCCCAGCATATAGGCATCGCTGGACCAGATGCGGGACAAAAATATCTAGCAGTGGCTAAGGTGCCTGCGATAACATCGAAGACCTTTGGAGGAGTATAGCAAAAATTCTCCTTGCCCGTATCAATGGCGTGTGGGGATATTTTTATACAGTCCGATTCATAAGTCGGCAGTATTGCATAATCAGAGCATGTTATAATTTCCTTCCCGCCAAGTTCTGCCTTTTGAGGAACGCAGTTGCACTTCCCTTTTGTAATATCCAGTCTGGCATAGCATGGACTTGCCAAATAGAATTTCGTGCCAACATCCAAGCGCTTACTAAGCTCTATGTAAGCGTCTTTGCATGTTGCAGAAAGCGGGAATGTTTTAGGAGCAACATATTGCGAGTTTACTGTGAAAGCAGATTTCACGCACAAGCTGTTGCTTTCGCAAGGTATAAATTTTTGCATTATGCTCGTTGCATATTGCGCGCCTTTTCCAACTTCAGAAGCCAGCACAGTTTTGCTGACAGTTAAAGAGCCTTTTTGTATTCCTTCAATCATTTTATCGTTTAGAGCAGCCGACGATAGCTTTTCTTTTAGTCCCATGGTAACTACCTCCGGTGCTTGTGTGCCAATAAATTGATCCAAAGTTGTCTGAACGCCACCGCTTGATAAACCCTCCGCAACTGTTTTCATAGCTTCTTGCGGACCAAAAACAAAAACACCTTGCTTTATTCCTCCTAACAATGCACCGCCGATTGGCTTTATTGCAGGGATTACTATAAGCGCTGTGGAGACTGCTTGCATCGGGCTCCACGCTATATCCTCTCCAGGCGGGAATGCTTCATGATAGACCAAATATTTCGGGTCTCCAGTCCCCCCTATCCAATTCTCCATGCCTACGGTCGCTTGAGGCAGATAAAAATAAACATTGCATTTCGCATCGCTTCCAGTTCCGTCGCACGCCACAAAATTCGAATCTGCTTTTTCAGCGCCGTCAGAGCAGATGTAGTTTATGCCACTAGCCAAAGATTCCACGCTCAATTTAACTCTCGAGTCATCATTGCACCACGCGCCGTTTGTCAACTTGCATAGCCAGTCTTCGATCCAGTCTATCAGATATAGCTGCACTCCAAGCTTGTAAGATATAAGTGTGAAGAGAATTGCTCCGATTATAACGAGCGCGAGGCCTATCATCACCCAGAACATCATTCCTGAGACTGCCTTGTCTCCGATGACGAACTTTATTCTAACAGACATGCGGAAGACCTATCCTGTACCATCCCGTGCCCATGCTGAATTTGTCTATCATCCCATTAATCCATCCGCAACTGCTTCCAGATATTATGCCGCCAAGTTTAACATAAAACACTATCAAAATTATCGCTACAATCACTGCTATCAGTATGAGAATGAACTGCCAGCTTATCTGCTCAACAGGCATTACATCACCTTTTTTACAAACCCCGCAGTTATTGCTATGATTATGGCTACAACAAATATCGCAATTATTATGACCAGCAGCTCACTGAAAGCAATGCCTTTTTTCATACAACAGCCCCCAACCCAGCTATCGATTTTATCAAACCACCGAATATTCCGCCTATCAGCATCATTGTCATAATGTACAGCACAGTCCCTACAACTAATATTCTGCTTATGAGATATTTCTTTTTAACTGGGTTTTCGCCGGAAGAAGCTGCGATGATAAAGCTGCCTATTATTATCGAGAGTTCGATGAAGTAAAGACCTATCACCAGTTGCAGCTCTGTCGGAGATATCACCTTATCAAAATTGCCGACCAGCTCTGTTACGATGTCTAAACCACCAACCACTCCCGTTATGCCCGGAACTTGCATTTTCTGCGAAAGTATCTTGAGTATGTACATGACAATCTGGCTCATCGCCACGACAATCCCACATATCGCCGGAACTAAAACGTAAGCATTGAACTTGAGGCTGGAAACAGTCTCTTCAAGCATGTCCTCAATCTTTTCTTGCGTCTGATGCATGTTGCGCAGATACTTGTGTATTGTCAGCATGGCTTCGGAAGCAACAACCATTCCTTTTTTTGTAGAGTCAGCAACAATCTTCATCATCGCCTTTATCATCTTCGAAGGATAGTATCTCAGCGCGCCGCTTTGCTCATCAAACAAGCTTCTTTCAAATGTCATGTTCATGCTTTCCATGTTCGAAATGCATCTGTCAAACAATCCCTTTATCCTGAACTGCTTTATGTTTTCTGAAGAGTCCTTCAGCGCAGTCTCGAGCGGTGTGCCGTTGCTTATGCGGTATCCCAGCTGGTATATGGCCTCGTCAAACTCTTTTTCCACAGTCTCAATCTCTTCCTGTATTTTCAGCACTCCGTGGCTTTTGCCGTAGCAGTAAACAATCAAACCTAAAGATATGCCGATTATGATTATTGAACTGTAAAAGACAGTTGGCAATTCGAATACGTCTTTAAAAGACAAAAGAGAAATGCCTAACAAAACTATTATCGCGCCTATCAAAGCTGCTGTTGGAGTTGTTGGCACTATTGTCTTTACGGGGCCGCTCCCTACCATGAAATTGTCCGCGTCCTTCGAGTTTGGATGCTCGGATATGTCTACTGGTGAAAAAGTGACTGGCCGTGTTTCAACAACATCTTGCAAAAATATGTAGAGCATCAGCGGTATTGCTATGTTGTATCCTACAACAAGGCCCCAGATATTCACAGCTCCCGACAGGAATATCGTTATCATCGGAAATATGACCATGATCAAAACCGGCAGCATTATCCCAACCATATGCAAAGCCATGACAGGCAGCATCAAATCCCTGGCATACTTGTTCATCCTATCCGCTGTTCCTGTTAGTATGACATTTATCGCCTCGTCAAGCATCTTGTCTCTCTTCTCCTGCCCCTGAAAGAGGCTGTTGATTATCAAATCCAAAGATTTTACAAACTCCTCGTTGTTCTCCTTCCACCTTTTCTCAAAACTCTGTAATGCTTCAATAACGCTGTTGTATACGCCAACCTCAATGTCCCACAAAACTTTTTTGAAGTCAAACCCCAGTGGCCCTGTCAAGTTCTCAGCGGCAAACTTTACTGCGTTTTCAAGGTTTGGCGTGGACTTCATCGATACAACCATGTAGACTATTGCCAACATGATGTCTGAGGAAGCTTTGATTCTGTAGGATTTTGCAACATGGTAGGGGTATATCATTATGTAATAGCCAAATCCTATCGCAAAGACTATGAAAAGAGCTGCATGTATCATCTCAATCAAGTGAGCAAAAAAAAGCAGCATCGTAAAAATTAGAAAGCCTATTATGAATAGGATTGCGAGAGATATGCACGCGCCTGGTGTTGCTTCCAGGTGTGAAAAATCTATGGCCTTCTGCAGTTTCTGCTCCATCTCTTTTCCTGGCTTTACGACAAAGACTTTTTCCGATGCGTTGCAAAGTTTTTCGTAAAAAGTGGTTATCTTCGGCTTGAATGATTTTTTAAACTGTATGTATTCCTTGGATTCCATGAGCTCACTCTTTTTTGTTTATTCTTTCCTTAAACCAGAGAAGCCACTTGTCGTAGATCATGTTCGTATCTAAAGCACCAACTTCTTTTTTTACTTGGTCAGAAATTAAATGAAACATCTCGTTTCCTTCCACGACTACGTTAGCCTCAAGCATCTCCATCCTGTTCAGCTTTTTCGCATACTCTAGCATCGTTTCCTTCATCTTCCCTCTCAGCAGTATGTTCTCCCAAACAGCGTCCCAGTTGCCGTGCCATTCTCTCACTCTGTTTGCCACATCATTAATTATGATGCTTTCACCGTCTACCAAAGTATCCGTAGGTTTAAGCTTGTCTTCCTTTGCAGAATACTCCATCAGGTTTACAAACCCGCCTTCATCCATCGGATCAGTTTTCCAATGTTTTCTCACTTCTGTCACTTCTGTGACTCTTCGGAATCTATGCAGTCCGTCTGGAGAACGGAGCATGTTGCATATCGTGATGACGTCAGTAGCTTTGAAGCTAGTTGTCGGCACGCCTAAATCATTCACTACTCTATCAAAAACACCATACGCTGACTCACCGTGTATAGTTCCTGCAACAACATTTGCCAAAGCACCAATCCTCATTGCTTCATACAGCGCTTTAGCTTCAACACTTCTAACCTCACCTATTATCAAGCAGCTGTCACCCAAACGCAACGCAGTCCTCAACGCCTCATCCGCAGGCAGTTCAGCCTCCACTCTTGTGATGACAGAACGAGACTTCATTCTCTCAATATTATAGCCAAGCTGCCTCAACGCCACAAACGGTAATTCTAAAGTATTGTGTGCAACTATGTTTTCACAAACAAAATTTTCATTTTTAGGAACAGAAAAATCGTAAACATATTCTTCTGTTGTTCCAAGCAGTTCTATATCTCTTATTTCATCCCAAAATATGTCGGAAGATGCTAGGAATTTCAAATCGTTGAATTCTCCTTCCATTTCTTCACTAGAGAATATTTCACCGAGTTTTTCCCTGCCGATGTTATAATCCCTTATTACATAATCGTGATAGTTCATTTGTGGTGTGAATGACGCAATCTGTGATTTTAATTCATTTGCTAATGGCACAATATCTGTTGTGTCATGGCTAGAAAATTTCCCGCACAACATGGATAAAGATACATTTCTACTTGTTTGGAGAAAACCTATAGTCTGGCAAAACTGCCTCAAAAATTTATTCGAGCTTATTCTTAGAGAGAATGTTTTATCCCGCTTGTTCATTCTATTGATTCTGCTTATTATTCCAAATGGCAGCAAAAGAGTTTGTATGTCTTTAACCAATTCGCTGGAAGCTAAACTTATTCCAACTTCGTATGGAGTCATGTATCCGTCGCTGCTGTACAAACCTCTTAATAAACCGCTTATCTGACTGTTGGATAATGTGTAACACCACGCAGGGATTTTTTTGGTGTAAGCATTGCCTTTCAGACCCAATACATTCATCATGACCTTTTTCAGTACGTTGGAATTGAGTAGAGAAGAAAATCCATCGGAATGCCTCTTGACATTTATCCCAAACTTCTCTGCTAATGAACGTATTATATTTTCACATTCTTTTTCTGGTGAAGAGATGATTACTGATTTTTTATCATAACAACCATCTCCCAGCCAAAGCCCGATAAATGTCAAAAATTCATTATCAAGCTCTAGCAAAGCTGGCAGGCTAGTGGAATTTGACTTCAATTTTATCTCTACTAAATCGGGATTTAGTTTAATTCCTCTTTTGAGAAGTTCTATCACTATTTTCGATGGCAGTATGCCGTTCTTTTTCCAGTATTGGAAGGTTGCTGGATAATTGTGCCCTCTAGCCTTCGGATACCCCAAAGATAATCCTATATTTTTTATTTCTTTGCTGTACGTTTCTATTATGCTTGATAGACCGGTCACAAATGATTCTGGTATTTTTTCCAAATGTTCGAGTAGGTTAATGTTTTCTATTGACTTGTTTTCGAATTTCAATAATCTAGGTGTAGCAATGTAGTCTCCGATTTTCAATTGATTTGTCTTAATTTCTTTCAATTCGCCACTAACACCCAATGTGAATAAGGAATGATCACCGGTCACTTTAATTATTTTTCCAGTCCGAGTTTCAACTTTATAAATAGGCTTTTTGACTTTGTGACGAATGAATGAGCTGACTTTGGATAGGGTGAGTTTGCCCTTGCTGTCAATAGAAAATACTTTTATACCATCAAAGTTATTTGATAAAATTTCTCTTCCGTTAATAATTTCATAACCGTATTTGTTGAATTGGTTGTTTATCAAATCCCCGACTGTCGATTTTTCTCTCTTTCCTTTTTTAGAATATACTAGATGGCAATCTCCCGTTACGCTGTCTTCAACAGTGACAATTCTAAACTTTTTCATTATCTCCAGCATTATGCTTCCAAGCAAAGAAGTCTTACCAGAACTACGACCTCCTGCTATCAGCAAAGTCCTAGAGCCGTCAACAAGAAAACTCATCAACCCTGCATACAAAGGGTCGAAATATTTTACGTCGATGTAAAGCGGAAAAGTCCACGGCTTGTCTCTGTGTCTCCTGAAAGCAAAACCCAATCCTTCCGGTGATAAAGTCCTTGTTATCGCAGCAACCCTCGCCCTTCCTCCTGGCACATTCAATTCAGTGTCCAGAACAGGATTGGCTTCATCCAACGGCCTTCCGGAATACATCCTGAATCTCGTAGCCCACGCCTCTGCATCCTCTCTTGTCGGTATCAAATTAGTTTCACACTCCTCAAAATTAGAGTGAGACACAAATATCGGCGTCAGTCCTATTGGCGAGTTGATAAAAACATCCTGCAGCTTGTCATCAGCCAGCAGTATTTCCAAAACGCCAAACCCTGCAGTGTAGCGTGACAGTATAGTCGCCAACTCTTCAAGCTCTTTCGGCGCAAGTTCTACATTCATGTTCCTCGCTATATCCTTAATCAAATCCCTGCCGATGTTGAAGAAAACTTCCCTCGTCTTTTCCGGGTCGGTGAATTCTGTTTCCGTAGGCTTGTGCGCTGCCAAATATCTTCTCGCGTTGTCGAGAATAGTATATTTTTCTTCGCTCAGCCTGAATTCAGGCGGAGTGGCGTGATAAAAATTTCTCACTTTGCCAGGGACTTGAAATATTTCCACAAGAACATTTCCAACAGTGTATTTTTCAACAGGCTGCCCACCTTTTGGATAAGCAGTCATGTATCTTGTCAGCATGAAATTGGGTCTTACAAGCGGATGGAAAAATTCCCTATATAATCTGCGGTCGCCAGGTCTGTATCCGACCAGATGGGGTTTGGCCATCTCTATTAACTTGCATGAAGACAGTATCTTTTCAATCCTCATCAGCGAGTTGTTTAGATAGTCTGTATAACATCTCGCATATTGTGGTTGGGATTTTTCAGCTGCAACTTTCGCGGCAGTTATCATCCTCTGCAATTTTACATAAGCACCAATAGGATCTTTTCTCATCGCTTCTGTTATCAAAAATTGTAAATCTGCTATGCGCTGCGGAAAAAGTTTTTCACAGTATTTCGGTCCGAAATTTCTTATGCTTATCAATTTTTCCTCGTTCAGTATCTTGTTGTAAGCATTGACAATTTCCAAAAGCATCTTCACTTGTTCAAAGTCATATTCATTCTCCCTCGTCTCTGCGAGAATAATCCTGTCAGCTCCTTTCACTTCTGACAGGACGTCAAAAACAACTCCCATGCACGCTTCAGAATCCTCTATGCTCGGTTCTATAGCCCAGTTCAGTGCGTCTATTCTGACTGCGTTGTCAACCATCTCGTAGCTTACAGGCATACAATTCTATTTAAATTTATCCGTTAGTAAACAAATTCTTTATTTATGGCGTTCGATAGCAAGCCGGGGGACAGCCCTGCCATGATGATGAACGAGCTTGTCAGAAGGCTGAATGAAAACTCACGCAGGATAAAATACGTGGAGCAGAAGGCAGAGAAGGTTGAGTCTACTGTCACCACTCTAGAAGAGACAGCATTGCTGCGGATGAATGATTTGAAGATAAATTTGGAAAGAATAGAGCAGAAGATGACGTCTTTGGCAGAGAGGCTTAATGCAATAGAGACAGAAATACTGCACGCAAACAAAGAAATAGGAAAGGCCGCTACAAAATCTGAAGTAAAGCATCTTGAAGCGTACATTGACCTGATGAATCCCATAACTTCCAAGTTCATAACAAGGGAAGAGCTTGAGAGGGTGCTGGAAGAAAACGCTCCCAAAAAGGTGCTGAGAGCATAGGTTTATTTTTAAGCGCAACAACAATTAATTATAAGTGAAAAAATGCCGCTTTTCAAAAAAGAACTGCCAGGATTTCTTCCGATGAGCAAGGGCCTGCCGACGGATAGAGTAAAGGAAATGTCTTCAAAGGGATTTTCTGAGCCGGAGATGATCGATGTTTTGAGAAAGGAAGGACATTCTGCTGAAGAAATAGACAAGGCTTTGACGCAAACACTAAAAGCTGGAGTTTCTTCTCCATATCCACCAACATCGCTGCAGCAGCCGCCTGTGCAGTCTCAGCTGCCAACATTAGAGCAGTTGCAACCGCAGATGCCGCAAATGCCTGAAAGCTCTTTGCCTGAGAGCTATTATTCTGAACAGCAGCAGTATCCTACGCAGGAGTATGTCGACATAGCAGTCAGGGAGAGGATGGCTGATGTTGACCAGAAGGTAAGCGAGTTCGAGATAAGGTATGAGGAGCTGAAGGGCAAGATGGAAAATTTGAATCAGCAGATGAATACAATGTTGCAGACAAGGACAAGTGAACAGCAGCAGATACTCAGCAAGTTAGAATCCTTCACAAACACGATGAACGATGTCGAGGCGAGGATGAGCAGCATGGAGAAAGCTTTCAAGGATACGTTACCTGCATTAATAGAGTCAGTGAGAGCTCTAAGTGATCTAGTGCCGAGGCTGAAAAGGTAATTTTTATTCTTTGTTTACTATTTTAAATTCATGGACGGCTTTGATTTAACGCAGATTTATTCGTTCCTAGGCTTCAACATAACCGGCTTGACTGTGACCAGCATCATTTTAAACATCATCCTGCCGTTCATAGTCGTCTGGTATGCGATGTACCTTCTGCTCTGCAGGCTGCATATTCTCAGGAATGAGACCATAAACAAAGTGTTGGGCGCTTTCATGTCGCTTCTGACTTTAAGGTTCGGCTTCCTTGCAATGTGGTTTGGATTTGCAGGAATACTTGTTTTCAAATTCAACAGCATGTACGATAAAATCTTGTCCATCATAATTTTCGTCCTGATTATTGGAAGACTGCCGTCCATCTTCTCAGCAACGGGCGCTGTGGCAATAGTCTGCCTTGCCTTTTCTTTGGTCTGCATAGGAAAGATCAGCAACAAAGTTATGAAAACAATAGCAGTGATAATAATATTCGCCGCTTACAGCTTTGCCTCGCCGTATCTTGCGGTTGCAGACATGCAGCTAAAGTCAATAATTTAAGTCTGGAAACCAAAAATGAGAATAGGTAGATGTCTTGAAAACCAAGTTGCTTTTCGTTGCAATATTTTTTTCTTTGCTACTATTGAGCTCTAGTGTTTTTGCGCAGAACTGGTGGGATTTTCCAGTGAACTGGGAGATATATTCTATAAAAAACATGGTCAAAGTTATCATACCTGGTGTTAGGGATGAGTGGCTTGCATTTCCAGATTTCATATACTTCGTAGTCTTCCCATTCGTAGCTGCATGGGCTGTCATCTACGGAATAATGGAAGAGATACACATATTCAGGACAGCAAGGTTCGCACATAAAGTTGTTTCTTTTGTAATGGCTGCTATGCTGCTACCCAGCGGTTGGCTGCTTGTTATTGTAAATTGGTTGTACATGATCGACGCTTGGGTTGCTCTAGTGACATTTGGATTGGTATTTCTTGCAGGAACTATATTCTGGGGCTACGGCACTTTTGTGGGTGTGAGAAGTGAGCATTGGGATCAAGGCAGGTACAAAAGTTTACATCGGGGTGTGCGAAATGAAATTATTGATACCAAGACTAAGATTTACCAATTGAAAGAGGAAATTGCAAAAAATAAAAACATAAGTAAAAATTCAGCTGAAATAGATAAATTGTATGAAAAATTAACAGAATTAGAATCTAAAAAAAAGGCATTGGAAGAAACGCCGGTCGTATAAAACTAGATTTTAATTGCAAAAATGAGTTTTAATATCTCATTCTAACGTTTTTCTATGTAGAAAGAACTAAGTCTAAAGTCTCCCAGGGGCGGCATATACTTTTTAATGATGCTTGCAATTGTGTCGTTGGCGTCTAAAGATATGGCATCCCATCTCCATTCATTTCCAACCATCGCTCTATCTTTTACAATCCTTGCTTTACCTGAAACTTTATCCGGTTTCGTAGTAAACAAACTTTTATAAGAAAACATGACATCCACATCCTGGCCATCTTCTATGCCATACAAATTGGCAATAGCTTGTGTCATTTCCACTACTCCTGGCTCTTCATGGAAGTTTATCCATTTCTTTTTGTATTCTTTTGTGGAGAACCTTTCATTATATTGACATTTGTCTATCTTTTTTAACAAACCTCGTAGTCCTAAAATATCAGAGTCAAATAATCTTTGATTAAAGTCTCCATTTTTGTTTTCAAGAATCCATCCAGAAAGGTTGTAAACGCCTGGATATTTTCTGTCTACATCATCAAAAAAATAATGCTCTTCTCCTCTCAAACTATCGAGGATTATTTGGCCAATCTGCTGGGCTGCCATTTGAGAATATCGAGGCAAAGGTAAAATTGGCGTATAGTGAGGTGCTGGTTGCACTACAGTAGGTTGTGCGGAAACTTGAGGTTGTGCTGGTTGCTGTGCCGGAGTTGCAGTGGCTGTAATACTTGGTGCGGATGTTGTTGGTTGTTGTGTTAGTTGCGGAACTGGCATTCTTGTTTCGCCGCTCCTGTCTGGAAGACAAATAACTGGTTGTGCAGCCGAATTGGCACTTTTAGAAAGATTTTCTATCGTTTTTTTCAATTCTTCATTCTCTTTTTCTAATCTTTCGATTTCTAGGGTTTTCGCATCTTTTTTCTTAGCAACAGGCAATCCCCACTCATCCACGCGTTTTCTTATGACTCTATACGTGCCAAGCAAATCTTCCACATCAATATTCAGAAGATATCCTGTATCCATAATCAGCTTTTTCAAAGAATACAATTCCTCCTTCATGGCCTGGTTTTTTCTATAACGATTGATATGCCTATCAAGATTATCTGGTGTAACTCCCACTGCCCTATTCTTCATCGATTCCCTGTCGTATTTTGACAGCACTCTTCCCATCTGTTTTTTCCAAGACTCCTCATATACCTTTTTTCTCTCTTCAATTGTAGCAACTTCACGGTCAAAACCAAGAATTTCCAACATTTGCTCTCTCAAAATTTCTGCGGGGCTCTTTGCATTTTGCCCGCTTTTTGCCGAAGCTTTTACATGCCTTCTAGTTCTGTCAGTGGGTTTTGACATGCTATTTCTATAGATTGGATAGTATATAAAGATTACTACTCTGTAGTGAATAAATCATTTTTCGAAAGCCGTTTAAAATTGATTATACAGCTCTATAGTATTGGTTTCATGATAAAGAATAAAATACTTTTTGACGAATGGCATGGAACAGGCGGAGGCGAAGATCTAAAGCAACTGCTTTCAAGATCTTATGCTGTAGAAACGACGGAAGACCCTTTGACGTATGAATACGGGAGGAGGTTTGACGTTATATTTGTATATGGGCAGATCAAAAATCCATTTATCACTGAAGACCATGAGGCGTTGCATGGTTGCGTGAAGGATGGCAGCAGATTGTTGATATCGTGGCATCCAAAAACAATTGGTGACTGCATAAATTTCGACAATATGACGCATGATGGGGGTTATGGCTTGGAAGACCTGCTTGGTAGAAGAATAAGATATGCGACTGATTTTATACCGTATTCATATTCCGATGAAATAACATTCGACGGATTTTTAAGCAAAAGAAAAATACGTTTCGAAAATATAAGAATACCTTTATCTGCGATTTCGCATAGGCCCAAATTGAAAATATATGATCCGAATTATATTGAACGCAAATATGGACTTGACGAATCGAAATTCCCATACAAACCTAAAATCGAACTAGGGCCGGACATGAGGGCGTGGACTATGGACGAACGCACGGATGCCAGTCTCGCCAGCACTGGCATGGCATGGTTTGAAAATCCTGATGAGTTGCATAATATTCGTACCGGGTTAAATAAAAAAGAGATTGAAGAGAGTATAATATTAAGGAGAGCTATTGATTATAGTGCTTTAGATCTCGGATTTATGCAAAATATTCATCAATTAAGCCGCGATAATTTACAATCCTTGAGATATCTTATGGCGCAACATATAGAATTTTTTACAAGAGATATATGTGTGTATTTCAAACCCAAAGATTACAATGGGTTTTCAGTCGGCATATGTGCCGACCTATTTTCAGGCATAAGTGAAAAACTGGAAATAGGGGATGAACTTAACAAAAAATTTTTCCTTCGCCTGATAAAACGCATAATAGAAGGCTCTGAAATGTCTTCAAAATATCCGGTAGTTAAAGCCAAGACTGGAAATGCAGCCGAAGTAAATAGAGGAGCAAAAGGCAAAAATGAAGGTGTTGAAAAACAAGCAGACCAAAGCGAAAAATATTTTATTCCTTCTACTTGGCTTTAGTTTATCCAAAGATTTTAATCTTATACAACAATAGTTTATTTATGAAATACGGAACTATGCTGCTTGCGCTTTTTGCAGCAAGCTGCTTTCTCGCTCAGAGCGTGTTAGCGCAATATCCATTGTGGTCTTGGTATGACCCTCAAGCGCTGGCAGAGTTTTTATTCCCAGGAATGAACCCGGAATGGCTGAGGATACCTGACGTTTTGTATTACGTTATTTTGCCTTTCATAGCCGCCTTCACAGTGATATACGGCCTTTTGCGAGAGTTGAGGATATTTAGAGCAAATGTGCCGAACAAGGTCAACATCGTGCTTGCATTCTGCATGGCATTCATGCTTCTGCCGTCAGGTGTTTTGACGTACATAGTCACTATTTTTTACGCTGGTTCAGCGTTTGTTGGGATGATGGCTTTCGGAATAGTTTTTCTGGTCGGAATAATTTTATGGGCTTATGGCACGACGGGGCTTTTTTGGCACCGTTACTCGCTGGACGCTAGTGGTCATGGCATAAAAGAATTTAACAAGAGGTATGCTGAACTGCAAAAAAGATTGTCTGCCATAGATGAAGAGGTGGCAAAAAATCCACAAAATACTGCCAAACTGATAGGAGAAAAAGAAAAAATATATAATGAATTGGGAGATATTGCGGTAAAAAGAAAAGCGCTAATGAAATCGCTTGAAATATGATGATTGCATGCCAATAACATTTACGGATATTTTTCCGCCACCATACGATCAATATTTAATAACTTACTTCATACCATTTATAATTTTGTTCGCCATATTCTGGGGACTGCTGACAGGAATGAAAATTTTCAACAAAAAAATCAACACATTTTTAGCTTTGATTTTTCCGCTGGTCTTTATACTTGGCGCGCCTGAGACATTTTTATGGTTCTCCAACTACCTGATAAGCCTTGGTAGCTTTTTGGCTGTTGGGGCGTTTGTTGCTTTGTTTGTTTTCGGAGTAATAGCATGGGCTTTGCAGAGAGGTAGAGACATATATAGGGATGTTGCGGATTTGGATTCAAAAATACTAAAAAAGGAACAAGAAAGGCGTAAGATGTTTGAAAAGGCTAATAGAGAGACAAACGAAGTCAAAAGAGCGCACTATATTGAAGAAATGGATAAATTGGACAAGGAAGTAAAATTTTTGGAGCAACAGAAAAGAAGTATGCAAACTTAAATTTATCATAAACAAAATAACAAATGTGGGCAAATGGCTGACGTATTCACACCTGTAATAAAGAACATACTTGACCTTGGCTTTGGCAACCTGTTCATCTTCATCCTTGCATCAGCTATATTTTTCGCAATGATAAAAAAATCCCAGATTTTTGGAGACTCTGCCTTTATAAACGGCGCTGTAGCTCTTGTAGCAGCATTCATGGTATTCTGGTTCCCTGCCCTTTTCGGGGCTAACTTAGTAACGCCAATGTCTGCTTTTTTCACGCAGGCTACAACCATCATGCTGTTCCTCATAATAGGAGTTGTTATGGCAAGCATGTTCTATCCAGACCTTCCAAAAATGCTGGTAGAGCAGTTTTCGCACAGGACTACACTGATTGAGATGCTGGTATTGGGTTTAGCATTATTCATAACAAGCGGATTACTAACAGCTTTTCTAGCGCCATCTTCAGCGCCGCAGAAAGCCGGAGAGGCAAGAGCGTCGACAGACGTTATAACAATGACAGTAGGTTTAATAATATTCGTGGTAATACTAATGATGGGATCAGCGTTGGCAAAGGGAGGGGGGATGTGAATGGTCGACCCTTTTAGGCTTGTAATACTGAAAATGCGCGACCTTGGATTTTTCGGATTCTTTTTGCCTTTCCTGCTTAGTTTTTCCATTTTCTACGGCCTGCTGAGAAAGTCGCAGGTATTCGGCAAGCCTGAGGACAATACTGTTGTCAACGCTGTCGTATCCTTTGCCGCGGCACTGATGGTCTGGTCTTACCCGATCATTTCCGGAGTGAACATAGAGACTGCTCTGTCAACATTCTTCGTGCAAGGTATGACTGCAACCCTGACAGTTATGTTCGGACTGCTGATAACGAGCATGTTTTTACCTGCAAATCTGGGAGAGCAGTTGGCAAAGGCGTTCAAGCTTAGCGAGAAGGGAGGCAAGTTTGGCATGTTCGTCATCGTGTTCGGCGTGCTGATTGGCTTGGGTATTTTCGTTTCCAGCGGCATCATCAACATATTTTTCCCGTCTAGTGGCGGTTTATCTAGCATCCCTCAAGACACATTGATAACAGCTGGAACTCTCATAGTGCTTGCTGTTACGGTAATAATCATAGCGGCCGCGACCGGAGGCGGCGGCAAAAACGATTAGGAGAAAGATGCAGTGGCTGGCTTGGCTGACCTAATAAGCATGGGAAAAGAGTTTGGAGTTTTCGAGCTGTACCTTCCTTTTGTAATACTTTTCGCAATACTCTATGGACTGCTGAACAAGTCAAAAATATTTGGCGAGGGTAAGCAGGGTAAAAATCTAAATTTGATCATATCACTAGCATCTGCGTTGTTCATTCTCGCTTATACACCAGTCGGAATAACAATGACGCAGTTCTTTTCGACATTTTTTGCAGGTATGTCTGTTATACTGATAACAGCTCTGGCTTTTGGCATGTTTGTTTTTCTTTTGGTTCCAATATCAGGAAAGTCTGGCGAAGACACTTTGAAAAAACTTACTATGCCTCTAGTGATTATAGCTGGGTTGATGGCTTTCGGGCTTTATATTTCAAGCGGAGCATCCTTGATAATTCCTGGAATAGATTTGAGCGGGATTGGGCTTGGCGCAATGTCCGCTGATTTCGCAATAATTTTACTGTTTGCTTTGACTGGGCTAGCTATATGGTGGCTGACGAAAGAAGAGTCGCAAGCGGAAAAAGTTGGCAAAGCCGTATTGGCAAAACAACGAGAGCAGCAGGGTTAATCTATAATTCTAGACCTTTTCTAAAAATTCTTTTTCCGTGAAATGTAAATTACCAGGCAAAATCAAAACCATCGGCTTTTCAAAATTTTTATCCATCAAATACTTCACTTTGTCGAAAACAACCGAAGACTTGCCGCCAGCATTTGCAAAAACTACCACCTCTGTCTCTTCGCTCAAAACATTCTCCTTCCTTTTGTTTTCCAGATCCAAAAGTATCTTCAGCGCCTCGCTCGCAGTCATGTATTTTTTCTCTTCAGCCACGACATCTAACAAACACAAAGTATGCAACCCTCTTTTTTTGTTTTCCAGCAAAACATCGTAAACATATTCCGGCAGCTTACCTTTGGTTTTTTCCGGAAACGGGACAGTGACAGTCGGTCCGAACTTGTAAAGATGCAATCCCGTTTCACCTACAGCAGAAATGATGGAAGCGTTGTGAATTATATTCACTTTTATTTTTTTCTTTCTCGCCTCCTGCACTAGCATCGTGTGTGTAGTCGCGACAAGCGGGTCACCTTGAATGAAAATAGCAACATTTTTCTTCTTCGCCTCTTCGATTATTTTTTTCGACTCTTCCTCAAGATTTTTTCTATCTAAAACTGTGATTTTCTTCCCAACAATATTTTCCAGCTTTTTCAGACTCCCATGCCAGTAGCTCGTGTAGAATTCCGCGTAAACTTTTTTCGCAGCCTTAGCCGCTTCTATTCCTTTCAGTGTGATATCTTTCTCATCGTTCAATCCTAACCCAATGAGTGAAAGCATACAATCATCTTATTTAGTTATTCAGTAATTATCATTTATGAAGAAAGTAAAGTTAAAAAAACTGTTGCAAGCCTACCTCAGCATAGAAAAAATCAAGCTGATACCAAGCGGTTTTGACGTTGTTGGGAGTATAGCAATAATAGAGTTTCCTGAGGAATTGAAGAAGGATAAAAAATTAATTGCGAAAGCCATGCTTGACGTGCATAGGAACATAAAGACTGTTTTGGAAAAGGCTTCCGAGAGGAAGGGTAAGCTGCGACTGAGGCAGCACAAGTTTTTAGCCGGTGAGAAGAAGACTGAAACTTTGCACAAGGAATACGGCTGCGTTCTCAAAGTCGATCCCACTAAAGTTTATTTTTCTCCGCGCGAGCTTACTGAAAGACAGAGGATTGTAGAGCAAATGAAGCCGAAAGAAAGAGTTCTCGTTATGTTTTCTGGAATAGGGCCGTATGGAATTGTAATCGCAAAAAAATATCCTGCTTCACAAGTTACCTGTGTCGAGCTTAACAAAGCTGCTGTGAAATATGCTGAGGAGAATGTTAGGCTGAATAGGCTGAAGAATGTGAAAAATTATTGCGGTGATGTTAGAAAAATCTGCCCAAAGCTTGGGAAATTCAACAGGATAATAATGCCTCTGCCTTTGGGTGCTGAAGACTTTTTAGATGTAGCGTTCAAATGCATAAAGAAAAACGGAATTATTCATTTTTACAGCTGGGGCGACGAAAGCGATGTGTTTGCGAATGCGACGACAATTCTGAGGCAGAAAGCGAAAGCTGCGAAAAAGAAAATTAGAATTGTATGCAAGAAAAAAGTTTCACCTTACGCGCCCCGTCAATGGAAAGTCTGCCTCGACGTCAAAGTTTTATAGCCTCCTTTATTTTTTCCAAAGATATTTCTCCCTTACGCACAATCTTCGGCTTGTCTTTCATATCCACGATTGTAGAAGGCTTACTTTCTTTCAGCTTTCCTGCATCTATAATTATCTCAATCTTCCCGCCAAAATATTTTACTGCTGTCTTAACATCAAACGCAGGCTTCAGGCCTTCTGGATTCGCACTTGCAGCAGTTATAGGAACGCCAGCATATTCAGCCAGCATAAATGCAATTGGATGGGAAGAAATCCTGAAAGCTATTTCTTTCTTGTTCAAGACATCTGGCACGGTCTCCTTTTTGCTTGTGACTATTGTCAAAGGACCTGGCATGAATTTCTTAACTAACAACTCAATTTCCTTTGTAACAGTCCCGTAATTCCTCATCACTTCCAAATCAGAAACGATTATAGATATGGGTTTGCCGGAAGGCTTTCTTATATATCGCAGCTTTTTCACAGCTGTCGCATTCGCGGCATTAGTGGCTATTCCGTAACTAGTCTCGGTAGGATAGACTGCAATGCCGCCGCCCTCGATGACTTTTGCTATATACCACACTACTTTCCTGTCAGGATTCTTCGGATCGATTTTTATTATTCTTGTCTCAACCATGTCACATCAACCTCGTCGATTCTCCATTTCGAATTTATTTTATCTTTGAAATCTGGCTTCCACCCAGATTTGTAGGCTAGCAAACCGGTCCAACCTATCATACTGCCGTTATCGCCTGCGTATTCTTTTGGCACAACATACATCTTTGCCCCCCTTTCATTACACATTATTTTTATCATTTCCTGCAATTTTTTACTTGCCGCAACACCACCTACCAATAAAACCTCTTCTTTATTACTATGTGCCATGATACGTTCTGTAACTTCTGTCAGCATAGAGAAACAGGTTTCTTGCAAAGAATATGCAACATCTTCTTTCGATATACCTTTTTTTAATAAATTAATTGCTGCAGTTGTTATTCCTGAAAATGATAGGTCACAGCCTTTAACTGTATATGGTAAATCGATGTATTTTCCCTTTAAAGCCAGCTCATCAATTTTTGGACCTCCGGGCATATCCAAACCCATCTCTCTAGCAACTATATCAAAGCAGTTTCCCAAAGCTATATCTTCAGTTTCTCCCGCAACAATGTATCTGCCTTCTGTAAATACTATAATTTGACTATTGCCACCACTTGTATAAACGAAAATAGGATCTTTCACACCAGTAGTTAATTTTCCTATCTCCAAATGACCAATCTGGTGACAAACTTTCACGAGTGGTTTTTTGTAATTTTTAGAAATTTTAATAGCGAGTTCTGCCCCAACTAGCAAACATAAAGGAATTCCAGCGCCTGCAGTATAAGAAATTACATCAATTTTATCAAGAGTCAGTTTAGCTTTTTCCAGAGCATTATTTAATACAATTTCTGCATTCTTTTTATGAAAAACAGCTGCTTCGTGAGGTATTAATCCTTTACCACTTGTTGGCTTATAAATTGCTTTCTCATTTGCTAATATTTCACCACTTTCTGTTACTATACCTACACCAAACACATAGGCTGATGATTCAATACCAAGGCTTATTAGCTTCTTCATCAATAAGTTTTTTGAACTGAAAGTAATAAATAACTATTCTAACTTGGTTAATCGGGCAAATTTAAATAATGTAAAAACTAATAAACTAAGAATGTATGATATTAAAGCTGCTGCAAAGATGTATGAAAATAATTTTAGCATAAAAAAAATATCGGACTTGGTAGGTATACCAAGAGAAACTCTTAGAATTAAGCTAATTTCTTCTGGAATTAAAATGAGAAAATCTAAAAGATATATGGTTAAATTTTTGCATAATTCAAAATTTGAAATAAATCCTCTATCTTCTGAATTACTTGCTTTACACGCAGGTGATGGTTGCTTAGATATAACGGGTGAGTGGAGTTTTACATCAAATAAAAATGATAAAAAACATGTTAAAAATGTTGTTGATAAATTTCAACAAGTGGTCGGTGTAGTTCCAAACGTCAATGTTAGAAGAGATAGAATAGAAATTAGAAGCAAATCTAAACAAACTACTGATTATTTTTCTAGATTTTTTCCAAGAGGTAAAAAATCTCATATTGTTTCGCTTCCAAAAGAAATTGTAAATTCTAAAGACATAAAAATTTTAAAACCTGCTTTAAGAGGATTGTTCAGTACCGATGGGTGTTTTACATTTAACAAAGTAAGATTGAGTCCTAGAATAGAGTTCCGAGTTAAGAGTAGGAAATTAAGAAATGATTTTGTAAATTTAGCAAAAAGTATAGGTTTTGAATTTAATTTCAATACACAAAAACATTGGAATGGTGTTATTTTCACAGCTTATTTAGAAAGAAATAAAGATGCAATAGAATGGATGGATATAATCGGTAGTACTTGTGACACACATTTGAAAAAGTATAAACTGTGGAAAAAATTATTAAGACTGCGGGGGTCGCCTAGTCTGGTTAAATAATCTAGAAAATGGCGTGAGGTTCAGGACAGCTTGTGAAATGCCTCATGGCTTAGTGCCTTCGTGGGTTCAAATCCCACCTCCCGCACAAGGATTTAAAAGTCTAATGTTGTATAAGATATTCATGAAATCCCTAACTCTGCCAAAAATAGATGAACAGACTAGTTGGAGGGAACAAATATCTCGTATAACGCAAAATTTTGTAAACGATTCTGTAGATGAACATCCATCATACTCTAATACGATAGCTGTGATTCGCAGAGCACTCCCTCATTCGATAGCACTCGATTTAGTGAAAAGTTGTATACAGACTCACCGTGTAAATGACACTTTGCCTTATTTTCGTTTGATGATTTATTTATTCGATAAGACAGAAGACGCGATTAGCACTACCCAAAAATATGAAGAATTGTCACCGTATAAATCTTATCTTATAGAAATGCTTGGAAAAGAAAAAGAATTTGGAATTTCTTTTTTTAAAAAATTCAATCGCTACAATTATATACTTGTATGCGAGGGGGTGGAATATTCTCAGTTATAACTTTAAATTCTGATTCTGATAGAATTAAATTGTGAATAGCATATGGACATATGGTCTTATGGGTATGATTTCCTTAACAATTCATTTTATTCTACCAGAACACCAAACGCCAAACCAACCGATAAACTTATAGACTATAAAATTACATATAAATTATAAGCTGACAGGACAATCCGGTTGTCCTGGAAAGGATGTTACCATAGCGGCCTCTGTCAAGCGTTCAGCTATTAATATGGTGACTGGACTATAACTCACCATACGAAACCTGCGCTTGTTAAGCTTGTCTATGGAGCGAAGAAGATAACCTTAAAGCAGACCGATAGGTTAAGATTTGAGTTGGTCGGTGCTCAAGGTACTTTCTTCACCGGGTCCAGATGTCAGCTATTATTTTTGATAAAAGGGTGAAAATATGGCTAAAAAGAAAAAAAGAGAAAAAAAATCTGAAAAATCCAAAAAGAAAGGTGGAAGATCTCCAAGCAACAAAAGCAAGGTTTCCAAGGTTAAAAAATTAATCAAATTGGCAAAATCTAAAAAACGAAAATAATTTATACAATTTTTTTCTTTGCTAAGCATTTTTTACAGATGGGTATGTTATAATCATGTGGTAGGTATGTTGGCTTTTTTAAAAGCTCTTATTTTCTTCAATTTCCTAACAAGGCAATCGATCGCCTTCTCGATCTGTTTTGCATTTCTCGCTCCAGTGCAAACTATTTTCCCAGAGCCAAACAATAAAAATGCAACTTTGGGGTCAGCCATCCTATATACCAAACCGGGAAACTGCTCAGGTTCGTATTCAGAATTTTCTAGATTAAAAGCAATGGTGTCAAGATTTAACCTTGCACCAAGTTTAGCAGAGGCAACAATATTCTGAATCTCCATCTTTGGCTTATACACCTTCACTCCAATTTGTTTAAATAATATCAACATCTTTTTTATCGCATTCTTTGCCTCATTCAGACTCGTTGCTCCCGTGCAGTTCATTATGCCAGACGAAAAAACCAAGAAGCTTACTCTGGGTTTTTTCATCCTGTACACCAAACCAGGGAATTGGTCAGGTACATACTCCCCACCTTCTTTTTTGAGTAAGAGACTAAGATCAATCCTATCAGAAAATTTGACTGTAATTACCATATTGTGTATCGTAAATTGCATGATTAAGTTAAGATTTTCTCAACCATAACTGTAACGTTAGTCATTATTAAATGGTTTAATCCAAATTTATCAGATAAGTACTCGCTATCTTGAAGTTTTTCAAGGAGATTTATATTAGCAAAAGAACTTAAAAATTCGAAAAGTTAAATAATAGGATTGATAAAAAGATAAATAAGGCTGTGAAGCTAGCCTTAACCGCCATTTATGGACGATAGCTTCTTCTTGGATGACGACGAAATATGTCAAACAAAAAATGGTTAAATCAAAATGTAGCAGCGATGGGATTTACAAGTCTGTTCAGTGACACAAGTCACGAAATGGCTACTGCCACCCTGCCCGCGTTTCTGACAGAATTAGTAGGTGCTCCAGCGCCTCAACTATTGGGTCTTATTACAGGATTATCAGACGCGGCAAGTAGTTTCGTGAAAATATTTTCTGGGTGGTTGAGTGACAGATTGAAGAAAAGAAAGTCGTTGATGATATTGGGTTATTTGCTCACTGGATTCTTTGTAGGGATGGTAGGTTTCGCGAAAAGTTGGTTCGAGATTCTGTTTTACAGGGTTCTTGGTTGGGTAGGAAGGGGAACAAGAGAGCCGCCGAGAGATGCTTTATTGGCAGAATCTGTAGATAGGAAATTCTATGGCCACGCGTTCGGCTTTCATCGAGCAATGGATACCTTGGGCGCGATAATAGGGCCTTTGCTGGCATTATTTTTCATTCCCCTATTGGGTTTTAGAAATGTCTTTTTCATGTCATTCATCCCAGGCGCACTGGCTGTTCTGACTGTAGCCATTTTCATCAAGGAAAAACCTAGAATCCTAGAAGGCAAAGTAAGGAGTTTTTTTGCTCATGTGAAGTCCTTGCCGAAAGAATTCCAGATTTTCATTTTGATAATGTTTATCTTCGGGATAGGAAACTTTAACAGGACTTTGCTACTTTTGAGAGCACAGGAAGTCTTATCCCCAACTGCAGGAATAATTCTTGCAGGGACTTTGTCAGTGCTCCTTTATGCCATAAGGAACATCGCACAGGCTTTAGCTGATTATGGAGTGGGAAGTCTGAGCGATAAGTTTGGGAAGAGAACTCTTCTTGCAATATTTGGATTTTTCCTTTTCGGAATCATGTCGCTTGGATTCATGATAACTTCAACAAATATATTTTATTTCGTTTTTCTATTCGTCTTGTCGGGAATAAGCGCTGCGGCATATACTGCTTTGGAGAAGGCATATGCGGCTGATCTGCTTCCATCGAACATAAGGGGAACCGGGTATGGGGCTCTCCAAACTGTCGATGGCATAGGTGATTTCGTCTCTAGTTTTATAGTCGGGACTTTATGGGTTGCCATATCTTCCTCTGTCGCATTTCTCTATGGAGCAATACTGTCATTTCTTGCAGCATTTCTTCTCTTGGTTTGGATGCGAAGAAGATGAAAGAGAACACTGAGAGGATAAGGATGTGCTCGATGATTTCATTTTTCTTTTCTAAGTTATATGACATAGAGATGTTCAGGGAAAAGTCAATATTTTTTAATATCCAAGCAGAGTGCTGGTTCAAATCCCACCTCCCGCATGATACCTTGAGATATCTGAAGGTATTCTAAGATATATATAAAAATCTAAATTAAATTATGAATAAAGGTCAGTACCAACTACTACTTGGCTTATTGATTATTATTTCCATCGGAGTTTCAGTCGGAATTTTATATTATTGGACATTTAAACCAGAAACAATATCCAACCAAACAACCACAACAACTGGCACCACAACTGCGTCTACGACCACTCCGACAATATCTACGACCACTCCGACAATATCTGCAACCACATCAACGACAACTCATTCAACGACCGAGACAACAACTTCAAGCATACCTCCTACAGCAAATCAACTGGTTAGCATGACTGGAACTGTCGCATACGTGATCGGTTTGAACGGTTCAATAGTTTATGCTCGAAACGGAGACACAGGTCAAATCGACTATTCTGGTACAGACGCAACAATAGTCATTCAGAATGCATTGATCAAAACGAGTTCTAATGGTGGCGGCACAGTTGTTCTTCGTGTAGGACGATACTACATGAGTGGTGTGCTGTCATTGCCAACTAATGTCGCATTAGTCGGTGAACTAAAAGGTCCGTTTGATCCTAGCTCAAATCCTGCGACAACGACAGTTGGACCAACTTTTCTTATTACAAGTAATTCAACCGAATTCATAACAGTCACCGGATACAATACAGCTTTGGAAAATATCATTTTTGTTTATCCAAATCAAGTTAGTCCATCAGCATCAACTCCCATCTCTTATCCATTTACAGTAAAACTTTCCAGAGGACAAGCTGGATTCAAAGCAAGAAATCTTTTGTTCGTAAATAGCTATCAAGCAATTGATTTAGAAGGAGGACGTGCTTTGCTAGAGGACTTATGGATTGGAGCATTCCGAACAGGGATATTCATTGATCATTCAGCAGACGTAATTTACATATCGAATGTTATAATGAGTGTGTTCTGGGACACGACTAATCTTCTCCTCCATGGTCAGCCAATAGACAACTGGGTACAAAATAACGGTTATGGTCTAGTAATTGAAAGAGCAGACGGTGTCTACATAAACAATATGTTCATTTTTTACAAATATGACGGAATTTATTTGCGTGACTCATATGATACATCACTTTCGATAAGGAATAGTTGGGGTTCTGCTGTAAACGTAGTGATGGATGCTGTACAATACGGTTTACTTGTACAATCTACACAAAATGGTCCTGGATGGACTTTTTCTAATCTTCAAATTATCAGCGCAGTTAATAACCCAAAGTCAGCGGTCTACTATCAAACTGGTGGAACGCAAGCACCAAAAGTCAGAATACTAGGCGGTTCATTCTCAGGTGCGTGGGCTGCTCCAGTCAATACTAATGCAGTGCCTGGTAGTTATCTTTACATAAGTGACATACAGTGGTACAATCCTGTTGGTGCAATTACTGCACCTTCTATTCCAGCAAGTGGAACGCCAGCGATGAATACACAGCCCTTTAAGGTACAGGTTTTTGTAAACGGTGGAACTGTTAGCAACATTGCTATCAATGGAGCAAATACCGGAATGAACTCTGGCACTTTTCTCCTTATGCCTACAGACACCATTACACTGTTCTATTCATCTTCACCTAGCTGGGCATGGTTCGGACTTTGAATTTTATATATCAATTTTAACATTTATTTTAATACTCTCGCTCTGCAGCCCAGCCAGAGAACACACTTCCCGCACTAGGTCTCAGTGTCAGGTTCAGCAAAGTATTTTATTTACAGTAATTAAATTATAATTAATGAGTTGGAAAGAATTTTTGAAACCGGATTGGAGGAAAATTGTAGTTTTGATATTATTGTTGATAATTTTCACAGTTCCTGTTAGGACAATGTCACAAAGTTATCCTAAGTATGTATCAATCCATGGTTTACCTTTCGAATATTTGGAAGTTGGGCATGATTATACAATTGAAAGTTTTTTTGGCATAACATACATTGGTATATCATCCAATTACATGTTATCATATTTCGCATTAGCATTCTTTATTCTAGACATTATTTTATGGTATATTATTTCCTGCTTTATATTTTGGATTTATGGTAAAATCAGAGAGAAAAAATAGATTTTTACACTTATTTTAATATTCTCGCACCGTCCCTGAGACCTGGAGCACACCTCCCGCATCTAAATTCAGATGCAACTCCCAACCCATTAGAACAGTTTTTATGTTTAAGCCACGAATTATTATTATGTCGAATCAATACGAAGGCACCAGAAAAGGAGTGGAAATTGTTGATCAAAGAGTTGAAGTATGGCAAGATTTTTTTGGGAAAGATAGTTTTCCTCCAGCTCAAGAAAAGGGTGCTGCTACTCGATATGCTGGATCATTAGACAAAATTATTAGAAGCAGCAGTAGTGTTGATGAAGCATACAGAAGTATTCGAGGTAAAACTCTATCTGAATGTTCTGATGAATAAATCCTTTCACAACATATTAACTAAATGAACATTAACTGTCAGCTACCATGGGAGTTTAATCTGAATTCTAACTCGCACCTCCCGCATATTTTTACAGCTGTAAACTATGTCTGCATCTAACTTCCAATGGACGCATATAGTCTGCATCCGCTAGCAAAGCGATACCCACCCCCTGCACTGAACTGATTTTTTTATCTGCCTAGCGCATAATTAACTATGAATTTCAAAAAACTGAAGCCTAAAGACATAATGAAAATTTTAATTGTTGCAGTGCCAATCGTTCTAATCGGTTTGCTTTTCGGCAAAGAAACAATCGTTTTCATTTTCATACTGTCTGCAATTATTCTAGACTTCGTGGTTTTCCTTTTTCCTGCCATGAAATATTTCGGAATAGAGCTGACAACTTTCACAACGGTCCTCATCGGATTTGTCTACGGACCTGCTGCAGGTGCTGTTGCAGGTTTAATCCTACTTGTTTTACATTTGCTGATTGCTCGCTACACGCCGGGATTTTACATGGTATGGCTCATACCAGAATACATGCTAGCAGGATTTTTTTCTGGCTTGCTGAAAGAAATCGGATTCGCCACTCTTGGTGTTTACTCCACCATAGCAATCAACGCAATCAACATCTTCCTCTCGATTATTTTGGACAAATACAGCGCTTCTGAAATTTTTGTCTATTCTTTGACAAACGTCCTTTTCAACGTCTTCATATTTTCCCAGCTCGGCTCTATAGCAGGCCTTCTATAAAGAAGGGAGGCTTATGCAGCCTCCGAAATTGCAACTGGTATTGCCGCAGGGAACGTCACGTACTTGCCGCGAGTGAGATTTTCTCCGAACAATCCGACAGCATGCCAGTTACCGTTGCTGTATTTTCCGTAGAAGAATTCTCCGTTGTAGAAGCCTGCAAATACACTTCTTCCATATATCCCCCACACCTTTGCTCCGACATTGTCTGTAGCAGTGAAGAAGCCATTACCATAGTTGCCCCACATCACGTGAATCCCGTCACGCGTCCAGAGTATGAACCTGTTTTTCACAGGCAACATCTTGGCTTCAGCATCTTCCATTGTAGCTGGCACGAGAGGTTTTATTTCCTCAGGCTTGCCGTAAGAAAGTTTTGCTTCATTCGCTGCCTTAACCTTGCTGTCAAACGCAGCTGCCATAGTTACGCTGAGAATTAGAGTTATTATGGCTGATGAAACGAAATATTTTCTCTCCATGTTCTTCCTCCTTGCTGCAAATTTCTCCCAAACGATATATTCCGCTTGTGAAGGAGTCGTATGTACGTGAAAAGCCGTAACACAACATTAGTATTTTTCCCATTCGCTATGAAAAATTTTTCTTTTCTTAAAAACACAACCTCTTCAGCATTAATAAGGAGAAAAATTAAATAGTAAGTAATGTTCGACTTGGAGATTATTTCCACCTTGCTGTTTTTTTTGCTAGTAGGTTTGCTTGTCTATAAAGACAGGAAGAAAATACAGTACGAGCATGGGATAATAATAAAAAAATGGACGAAAGGCAAGGAAGTAATAGACAGGTTTGTGGAAAAGCACTACAAGCTCATAATATGGATAGGAAATTTCGCTGCCGTTTCCGGGGCAATAGTTTCCATAGTCGGTTTTGGCCTCCTGCTGAAGATGACTCTGTCCTTCGAGCAGATGTTCGGCATAATACTGCCTTCAATCAGCACTGTGAAATACCCTGAACCAGTTGTTTCCGTGCCGTTCTGGTACTGGCTCATAGGAGTGTTCGTGATAATGACCTCGCACGAGTTCATGCACGCCGTCTTCGCTAGATTGGAAAAAGTGAGCATAAAAAGTTTCGGGGTGATTTTGTTTTTCGTTTTGCCTATAGGTGCGTTCGTGGACCCAAGCCAGAAGCAGATAGACAAGCTGAAGATGCTTTCCAAACTGAGGATTTATGCTGCAGGAAGCTTTGGCAACCTTGCCATGGCTGTGGCTGTGTTTCTTATATCAATGCTGTCGGCAAGCATTTTTTCCGCGATGATAACCGAGGCTGGAATAGGATTTGGACAGACAGTTGCAAGGACTCCAGCTGAGGCTGCGGGATTGAACGGAGTTATACAACAGATAAACGACACCGCTGTGAAGAGTTACGTGGATTACGAGTCCTTTATGAACAGGACTGCTGTTGGGGATGTTGTTGTCGTGAAAACTTCCACGGGCTCGTTTGAGATGAGGACTATCGCCAGGCCTGACGATGCAGCAAAGCCTTTCATCGGAATACAAAACATCACTCGCGTGTATGAGTACAAGTTCGGCGGCTACGTGCCTGACTATACTTTTAGTGCTGTTGACATGTGGCTGAAATTGCTTTTCTGGATTTTCGTCTTGAGCATTGGTGTTGGTATAGCTAACTTACTACCGATGAAGCCTTTCGACGGCGGCTACATGTTCGAGGAGTTTTTCAAAAAGCTGTTTGGAAAGAAGTATGCCAAGTATGCTATAAAAATTATGACGATAATAACGATTGCTTTGCTGCTGTCAAACATAGGGATAAGGGTTGCGAAATATTTTATAAAGTGACTATTTGATGACCTGCGTCTTCCTGACTTCAAAATTCCTAACAGGATAAGTCTTCCTAGCTTCTCTCAAAATTATGGATTTTAGATCATCATTTATAATGCCCCATATCAAATCCTCAAAATTTGTCTCAGCAACAAAATCTTTGATCATCTCCTTTATGTCGCTCCTTATTTTTTTCTGTATGCTGCTTTTCACGCGGCGGGATATAACAGCCAATCCTTTGACCCTTATCCCAACTCCATCTTTCGTCTTCAAATCCTGCACAGTGTCTATCCTCCTCACCCTTCGCAATATCATCCTCGATATATAGTCCTGCATGCACTCAGAGCTGTCGAATTCAGTGAAAGCTTTGTTCCCTTCCACTTTTACAACTTGAAAGGAGAACTTCATGTAAAACTTGTTAAAGTCGTTTGTCAATTCTAGCAAACTCATGCTGATTTTGCGGCCCATGATGTTTTCCGGGTCTGACGCCATAGTTCTACCCAACTCTCTTTCCTCAAACATCTTCGGAGCTATAATGGTGAGCCACTCCTTTGATTTAGTCTTTTTTCCAGCCATGCAATCACTTTTGCTGTATTATCAGCTTGGCCTTCTCAGCATCGTACTTCCATCCTTTCTCCAGCAACCCGACACGGGAATAGTATTTTCCCAATCTTCTTATCTTCGACTCGAGATTCTGCATACCCTTCTTTGACAGGTTGTCCTGTCTGTTTCTGCCCATGTGCTCATGCAGCTCCACAGCTTTTCTCAATAAGCTGAGCATGTCCTCAGGCATCTCAGGATATACTTTGTTTTCGCGCATAACTTCAACAATATTCTTGTCGATAACAGATTTAACATCCGGTATTCCGTACTGGTCTCGCAGTATTGTTCCTATCTTCGCAGAACTGTTTTTTTCTTTCGCCAGTTTAACTATCAATTCAACAACATCGTCCTTCTTCATCCTCACCCATCTTGGCACCATCTTTATGGGAGGCTTTTTAGAGCCGTGGTGGCCTTTCTTCCTTGAGTACATCCTCGCCATTCAATCACTTGAAGAATTCCTTGGCCAGCCAAACAAATATCAGCGCTACTGTTGCTACAAAAGAAACAAAACTTCCTACCATCGCTAGTATAGCTGCGACACCTTTTGGTTGGACTATTGATATGCCTATTCCTGCAGAGAGCATCACTGCGCCGACTATGATGAGTGCTATAGCTACATTCTCCGCTGTTTCATATTTGCCGCTACCTTTTAGCATACCTAGCACGTTTTTCAATTTCATCAACCTTCTCTAATACCTTATCTGCAAACTTATATTCTTGCTTGTAACCTTTAACTATATTGCTCCAGCAAAGTTTAAAAAGTTTAAAATGGGTCGATTTCAGGGCCTCTTCTAGCAGGTTCAAGTCGACACCCTGCTCTTCAATTCTGTTAGAAAACTCACCCAAGCCAAAGTCTATAAAATAAATGCAGTTTTCAGTGAAAATCATGTTCGATGTAGTCAAATCTCCGTGTATTATGCCGGCAGTATGAAACTTGCCGACCAGCTTTCCAATTTCTTTTGCAACTTTTACGACAGTCTTTTTGTCTACAGAGTTGAACAAATCTTTTACCGTAGTGCCATCAACATACTCCATGACAATTTTGTGGTTTTTTTCATCCACATCCAGTATTTTCGGCGTCATCACTCCGCATGAACGAGCAGCAGTCATCAGCTTCACTTCCTTCTTCGTCCTAGTCTTCCTTATCTTTTCATCAATCTGAGCAATGCGGTAATTTTTCTTCAGTCTTTCTTTCACTAGAACTTTTTGGCCGTCGTGTTCGTCAAGGTAGAGAATTGCTTCGGCTCCGCGTTTGATGATTTCCATAATTCACGCCTTTATTTGAAAGTGTTTTTTCAGCAAAAATAACAGTTCCGGATGAAAATTTTCTCCACCATCTATCATCTGCTGTATTTTTTCAATGCTGAAAAATTCCACCCTTTCCACTTCAACGGGATTTATTCTGAACGGGCCGCTGTAAAAAGTTTTGAAAATCGCCAGAAATTTTTTCAAATTTCTTTTGTCGGTGTAAAAGTCCTTGTAAAGGAATTGGAGATCTGGCTGAACGCCAATTTCTTCCCGCATCTCTCTCATTGCAGCCTCTTCATAGCTTTCCCCCGACCTTACATGGCCACCAACAGCAGTGCTCCAGTGACTGGGGCAGAAGGATTTGTTTTTGCTTCGCTGCTGCAGTGCCATTTCATTCTTTTCGTTGAAAATTAGCACGTGCACTATCCTGTGCGGCAGCAGTTTTTCATAAACCTCTTCATGCTCAGCCTCTCCCACCACTTCATCGTCCATATTCACTACAGACAATATTTCCATAGAATTAACCTTGATGTTTAGCTATATAAAAAAATTTCGGATTTTATTATTTGAAAAGGCGAAAAATTATTTCTTCTTTTTTGACTTTGCAAGTCTGATTAGTTTTTTAACCTTGGAAGCCTTGCTTTTGCTGCTTGGGGATCTTCCGCCCTTGTGCTTTTTTGATCTCTTTGCTGGTTTTCTCTTAGCCATATTTCCATCTTCTTAAAAAACACTGACAACTGGACCCGGTGAAAGAGTTCCTTGATCATGCTGAAGTCGAACTTAACCTATCAGCTGAATCTAAAGGTTATCTCCTTCGCGCCATAGCATCGCATGTACAAGCACAGATTTCATGCGGCGAGTTATAGTCCAGACGCCACATTGATAGCCGAATGCTTGTCAGAGGGTGCTGTGAACACATCCTTTCCAGGACAACCGGATTGCCCTGTCAGTGTACAATTATATTACTGATAATCGACACTTAAATTTTTCGTTTTTGGTGCTGCCGATATTCTATCAACTTTGGCGTGTTAAATCTTACTTCATCATCATCCATATTAACTGCAGCCAATATTTTCATAGAATTAATCCTATTCAAACGTATGAAAAAATCAAATAAAAAGAATCAAAAGAAGGCGTAGATAAAACTGGATAACGCGCCGCTTTGACCCAGAATTAAAAGTATGCTTACAATAACGAGCATGAAAATTATCGGCGCGAGCCACCATGCCTTCCTCACTCTGAGAAAATCCCAGAATTCTCTGAGCATGGATTTATTTTGAGACATGAAATCAATTAATAATTATTTTTTGCTGCTTGCTTATATAGCTCATTTTATTCGAAGATTTTCAGATATTCCCAGCGCAACCAGCATATAGCCAGCTGGAGTCATATGAGGATCGTAGCTGTAGAATAATGGAAATGTCGAAGTGTTGTTGAACTTGTAGTATGTGTTTATGAACGTTATGTTGTTGTTACTGGCAAACTTTCTCACTCTGGTGAAGAAGTCAAGCGAGTATATGGGAAGTTGGTCGAAATAGAACTTTTTCCTGCCGATAGACCATTCGCGGTCATTGACGAGATGGCCGTAGGGGTATATCACCAGTACAAATGAGACATTCTTTTCGTCACAAATCGCCTTGATCTTTTTTATATATTTGAATGTCCTTTCATAGTGGACGGAAGGATCGCTTATGTTAAAACGTGTTTCGAATAACCTGTCGGTATTGATATCGCCTGGTATCAATCCTGCATACGGCTTTTCTGTTTGAAAATTTCCTGTAAATTTGTAGAACGACATACCAAGCAGCATGCAGAAATGCAAATCATATTTAGCGCAGAAATATTCTATGTTTTTTGTCCATGTCCTTTCTGCCTTGCTGCCAGGGACTGCTATGACTTCGCTGTTGTTCCACACAGCAACTTTTTCATAGTCGTAATCGTCCTTCAAATCATTCAAGTCCAAATTCAAAATCACCATATCAGGATTCAGCAGGATGCCTTCATGTTTCAGATACAGATATTCTAGTATTGGAGAATAGCCAGAGAAGCCAGCATTGATGACTTCAACTTTATTACCCTCGCTGGTGAGTATTGATTCAAGCTGTTTGGGAATAGTATCGTTAACATCGACACCAGCTCCCTCTGTGTTTGAATCCCCGAGCATCAGTATGCGGTATTTCTGTTTTGTTGGCGATATTTCCCTGTCACGCAGGCCGATGCTGTTTATTCTAAATTCCACGTCATATTCGCTGGTGCGAACTCTTCCATAAGAATTAGGGATGAGCGCATTGTGCCTTATTGCATCAGTCCGCCTATAAATTTCTGCCACGGAGGAATATTTTGGTATGTCTAATGTCCGCAAAACAACTTCGGAAAAAATAGCCATTAGAAAAATGACAACTAGAAATAGCATGATGTTTTTTAGAATACCATCAACCCTTGTCATATTTTTCGCTACTTTATTTTAAAACAACGCATAGATAAAAGTTGATATTGCACTGCTTTGCCCAAATATGATGAGTATGCTTAAAATGGCTAGCATGAAAATTATCGGAGCGAGCCACCATGCCTTCCTCACTCTCAGAAAATCCCAGAATTCTCTGAAAAGCGATCTGTTATTAGACACCTGGCACCATTTAATAATTATTTTTATTGCGCATTTATAAATGTTCGATTGCTTTTATCGAAGTTTCAGGTTTTCAAAGACACCCAAAGCAACCAGCCTGTAGCCGGCTGGAGTCATGTGGGAATCATAGCTGTAGAATAATGGAAATGTCGAAGTGTTGTTGAACTTGTAGTATGTGTTTATGAAAGTGATTTTGTTGTTACTGGCAAACTTTCTCACTCTGGTGAAGAAGTCAAGCGAGTATATGGGAAACTCATCCAGATAAAACCTCTTCCTGCCGACAGCCCATTCGCGGCTATTGACGAGATGACCATGAGGGTATGTAGCCAGTACAAATGTGATATTATTTTCGTCACAAATCGCCTTGATCTTTTTTATATAACCGAATGTCCTCTCATAGTGGACGGAAGGATCGCTTATGTTAAACCTTGTGGTGTACACTCTGTCACTGTTGATGTCGCCTATTGTGATGTTATATGGTTTTTGATACTCTCCCGTAACGGTGTAGTATGTCATCCCAGTCAGCATGCACAAGTGCAGATCGTATTTAGCGCAGAAATATTCTATGTTTTTTGTCCATGTCCTTTCTGCCTTGCTGCCAGGGACTGCTATGACTTTGCTGTTGTTCCACACAGCAACTTTTTCATAGTCGTAATCATCTTTTATGTCGTTCGGATCCAGGTTTAAAATAACCATATCAGGATTCAACAGAATGCCTTCATGTTTCAGATACAGATATTCTAGTATCGGAGAATAGCCAATAAACCCCGCGTTGATGACTTCAACATTGTACCCCCTTCTGACAAGCATGGATTCTAGCTGCTTTGAAATTGTATCGTTTATGTTTACTCCAGTTCCTTCTGTGAAAGAATCACCAAGCATAAGAATACGGTATTTTTGTTTTACTGGATCTATTTCCCTGTCACGAAGACCGATGCTGTTTATTCTAAATTCCACGTCATATTCGCTGGTGCGAACTCTTCCATAAGAGTTCGGAATAAATGAATGATACCTTATTTCATCCGGCCTCCTATAGGTTTCTGCAACAGAAGAATATTTTGGCATATCCAAGACACGCAAAACAGCTTCTGTTAAAATTACCATTATAAGAAGGACGCCTAAAAACAGCACGATGTTTTTTAAATTATCACTAATCGCCTTTTGCATGTTTTTCACTATCCCACATGTCTTGAGGATTGTCTTCCCTTTTTATCAAAAATTTATCCATAACCAAATAATCTATTCCAGTTCCCATCATGCATTTGTATGCATCTTGCGGAGTGCAGACTATGGGTTCTCCGCGAACATTAAAGGAAGTGTTTATCATTATCGGTATCCCAGACATCTTTCCAAACTCTTTTACAGTATCGTAGTATAGTGGATTCTGCGATCTCCGAATTGTTTGCAATCTTCCGCTTCCGTCGACATGCGTCACAGAAGGTATCTTCTTCTGCCACTGCTTCCTGATTGGGTAAACCATGAGCATGAAATCAGCCGGCTCAGGCACAGGTTTGTCGCAGTCAAAATATTTCAACGCATCATCCTCGCAGACAACTGGTGCAAATGGTCTAAACCTTTCTCTATGTTTGACCTTTAAATTGAGAATCTCTTTCATTTCTGGGTTGCACGCATTGGAAAGTATGCTCCTAGCACCCAAAGCCCTAGGACCCCATTCCATGCTGCCCTGAAACCATGCAACTACATTGTTTTCAAAAACCAGCTTCGCAGTCGTTTTTATTAACTCTTCCCTGTTTTTGAATTCTGAATATTTTATGCTGTTTTTGTCCAAGAATAATTTTATTTCTTCTGTTGAAAATTCTGGCCCAAGGAAGGCATGTTTGAAATGATAAATTCTTTCATGATTCAAAATGCTGTGGCAGATGTATAAAGCCGCGCCAATGCTTGTTCCGCCATCACCAGCATCTGGCTGTATCCAAATATTTTTGAATGGGGTATTGCGCAAAATCTTTCCATTGAAAACACTGTTCAGCCCAACTCCACCAGCAATAACAATATTCCCACACTTTGTAGCTTTGTAAACGTGCTTCAGCATCTTTGTCATTATTTCTTCTGTCAACATTTGCAGTGCTGCAGCTATATCCTCATGCCTTTTTGTCACCTCAGATTCAGGTTTCCTAACAGGTCCGCCAAGCAGTTTGCATAATTTTTTGGAGGGCATCCTGTCCTTGTAATGATAAATAAAATAGCTCATGTCAAACCTGTAGCTTCCATCCTCTTTTATATCAACAACACTTTTCAGTTTTTTGTAGTATTGGTTAGTTTTTTTATTCATATTTCCATAAGCGCTCAGGCCCATGACCTTGTATTCAGAGTTGTTTACTGTGAAACCTAAGTATGCTGTAATTGTAGAATACAAAAGACCTATTGAGCTAGGAAATTTTATTTCTTTTATTAAATGAATACTATTGCCTTCACCAATGCCGTATGCAGTCGTCGTCCATTCCCCCACACCATCGACAGTAAGAATCGCTGCCTTTTTAAATGGGCTCAATAAAAAGGAGCTTGCTGCATGCGCCAGATGATGTTCTATAAACAATATATCCCCGTCATATTTCAAATTCTTATTTATCATTTTTGACACTCTTAGTTTTTCATTAATCCATGACGGCATCGAACTCAAGAATGTTTTCAAGCTGAAAGGAAACATCTCTAAATGCTGCGACAGTGCTCTTTCAAATTTCAGAAACGGCTTTTCGTAAAATCCGATGTAATCAATATTGCCTACAGTTATGTTCTCCCTCTTCAGGCAGTACATAATTGAGTTTATTGGAAAGGATGTGTCGTGCTTTTTTCTCGTGAACCTTTCTTCCTGCGCAGCTGCCACTACAACCCCGTCTTTTATCAACGCTGCAGACGAGTCATGATAATAACAGCTTATTCCTAAAACATACATCTTAATCCCTTCTCCTGCCAAAAGTTATCCAGTAACCGCCTTCGTGGTGGGTTTTCCATATCCACCACAATTGCACAGCTATTCGCAGCGGCAAATATGGACGGATCTCATTCGCACTGTTCCAAACTCCAGCGATTTCCAAATTGCTTTTTTCAAGTGGATTAAAAGAAGGTACAGTCTGGTAATACTGGATGTTGTTCTTCCTGAACCACTTCAAAACTTCCCCCACAGTATGAGAAGTCTCATGAGGATGCATATACTGGTCGTTCCACCAACCTCTTGCTCGTTCCTTGTCTTCAACATCGCCTATCTGCATCCTTATAAACCAGTCCTTCACCCTGTTATTGTTTTTAAAAATTGTTTTTGCCAAAATAATTCTTGCCTTGAGCGGCAGCCTTCCAAACTTGTTGTAAAGCCCAACTGCTATGTATCCTTTCGGCTTGAGAAGTTTTAGTATATTTTTAAAAGCTTGATATGCATTCCCTGTGTGGTGCAAAACCCCCAGGCATAATACATAATCGAACTTCATTCCTACATCCTCAATTTGTTTATCGTCCAAGATATCTACTGTCTTCAGATTCCAGCTATCCAGATTCAATTTCTTTTTTAGAGCTCTAGCTTTGTTCAAAGAGCTGTCGGAAAAATCTATTCCCCAGACGCATTTCCTTCGCAGAGATAAAAGCGCAGAAAGCTGGCCCGTGCCAGTCCCCACATCAATCACAGAAGCGTTGGCAGGGATGCTGCGATCCAATATTCTCGCAAAAGGATAGGAAGACAGTATAATATCTTCTTTGGAATTAAACCTGTCCAACTCATAGTCTGGGAATGGAGTTTTGTTGTAAAAATCCTTTACTTGCTGGCCGATGGGTGATGGCATAATCAAAATACCTCAAAACTGCCTGTAATACTCTTCAATGGGTTTTTTTTTCAAGTTCAAATCTGACCAATACGTCTTTCTTTTTGATGCCTTCATGTCCAAAAAATGCTTGCCGAACAACTTTGCTATAAGTGAAGTAAATCCTGCACCAGAAATGTAAACCAATGACAAAAGGACAGAGTTAATTATTGTGCTTATGTTCGTGCCAAAATCGTTCATTCCTTTTTTAAAACCACTGAAAAACTGTTTTGCTGTGCTCATTTCAAAAGCCTCTTGATTGCTGAACCTACCAAAACTATGGAAAATGTAATCAGCATTATGTGTAAGTATGTCCAGGATGCAGGCAGTTTTTTCGCCAAAGTCAGGACAAAATAAAGTATCGTAGTGAATGAAAAATATGCTGCTATATAGCCTATGTTTTCGCCGAATTTTTCCACAGAATTGTCCTCTTCGAAATTCATAATACTTATAATTCGGTTTAAAATATAAATCTTGCAATTGATTACTCTACGTCTGTTATTCCGCCTTCTATGACGCGGAAAATAGCCTCGCCTTCAGGCAGACCTGGAGAGTCTACTAACCTGGCTATTCTAGTGTGCTCTTTTCCTTTTCTCAGATAAATTCTGTAAGTGGCTTGATGGGCTAATACGTGCCCGCCTATGGGGGCTGTAGGATCTCCGAATAGTATGTCAGGTCTAGACATAACCTGGTTTGTGACATAAACGACAAGATTGTGAGCATCTGCTAATCTTTGTAAAACATGTAAATGTTTGTTAAGCTTCTGCTGCCTTGCTGCCAATTCGCCTCTTCCTATGAAATCTGCACGGAAATGAGAAGTTAAGCTGTCTACAATTATCAATTTTATGTTGTTTTGCTCGATCATCTCAGTAGCTTTTTCGACAAGAAACATCTGATGCTCGCTGTTGAAAGCCCTTGCCACGAAAATATTCTTCAGAGCTTTATCTTCGTCAAAACCCAGGCCTTTCGCTATCTGTTTTATTCTCTCCGGCCTAAAAGTATTCTCAGTGTCAATCCACAAGCAGTTTCCTCCAAGCCCGCCTTTGTCCTTTGGCAGTTGAACACTAACAGCTATCTGGAAACCTATCTGCGTTTTTCCGCTCCCGAACTGACCGTATGCTTCAGTTATAGCCTGCGTCTCCAGTCCTCCTCCCAGCAAATCATTCAAGCTTTTGCTGTTCGTGGAAATCTTGGCAACATTCATCCTCTTCTCCAGTATTTTGTCAGCAGTCTCGAAACCAATCTGCAGTATCTCCCTGACAGAATGGATTATCTTCGCAGCCTGGCCTTCTCCTATGTCAGCTATTGCAGCCAACTCGCTAGGAGAAGCTACAGCTATAGCCATGGGATCGGAAAAACCAACTTCTTTCAGCTTTTCTTCTATTACTTTTCCCACACCTGGGATGTCGCCAAGCGTCAATTCTTTTTTAGCCATCAACACACCTTTGGACATTCATCATATTATTTTTAAAACTTAAATATTGTTGCCACCATCGTCGGTGGTGGCATTGAGCTTCCCTTCCACCACTGCTAGCAGCATTCTGCTCTCTTCCCTTGCATTTAGTTCCTTCAAATCGTTGGCCATCATTTCCAAAATGTCAGAAACTTTGTTCTTCTTCACCCTCCCTGAAACGATTACTGTTCTGCCAAGCAGCTTTTTGCTGACAGCATCATGCCTCTGTTCCCTTTCCATAGAAGCTATTTCACTTGTAGAAATGCCGGCAGCTTTTTCAGCCAACTCCCTGAAGAATACTACTCTCATGTCAGCAGTCCCGTCGTCTACTACTGCGGAGATAATCATAGCAGGAACAGCTTCCACATCGCCATGCTCAGCACACTTCCCGCCAACGAGCGAACTGCCGCATACTGAACAGGTATTGAAAATGAAATTCCCGCGGAAAACTGTCACTATTTCACCAGCTATCTCATACAATCCCTGCGAAGCATTGCAGATTTCAACACGCTTCGGCGTAGAAACTATTCTTTTTTTAAAATTTTCTACAGAAGGCACGTCTGCTTCTACAACTTGAATGTTGCCGAACTTTCCTAATGTCAGCTCGATGTCGCCAAACTGGTTTTCTTTTGCAAATGCGTTACTAACCTGTATGATGTCACCCAGTTTTATGTCTCCCTCTTCCACCAACTTGGTTTGGTCGTTCCACAGAGCCAGTTTGGCAAATCCCGAGTGATCACCGGCGTGAACGTTGACAACCCTTCCCGGGCTGCCGTCGCTGCGTTTAAAATCGACAATCCTGCTTATGTTGAATATCCTTCCCACCACAACAACATTTTTCATTCCGCTTACGACACTAGCCATGTTCATCTGCTTCTTTTCTCCAAAAGAAGTTATTCCAAAGTCATTCGCCACAAGTCGCAAAGCGCTTTCTAAAGAAACTCCCTCAACGACCTTCTGCTTTTTTGCAATCATTTCTTTCAAAACATCCCTAGCAACGCCAGTCTGCTTTTCCAAGGAATCGAGCATTTCTTCTACGGTCATAATCAACTAATGATGTCGAAAAGATTAAAACTTTCTCATTGCCTTCCTTACGTCCTCGTCCATTATCGTCTTTCTTCCAGCATGTTTTGCCAAGGTAGCAGCTTCGACAGCAATCTTAAACATCCTCTCTTCCATCACTTTGGCAAACTCGTCCATCGCATCGGCAGAAACTCGCTTAGCCCCAGCTTTTTTCAGAATTCTCTCAAACGGCAAACGAGGAAGGCTCATAAGTTTGTTTTGGTTAATGTTTCATATAAAGTTAAATCTTTAACCACAGTTCTTTAAATTATGGAAACAAAGATAGAAACCATAGTAAGTCATTTTGGATTTTCCAACTTGGATGACGCTACATTGAATCTGTCAAAGGTACTTTGCCATCCAAAACAAGAATTCAGCGGCTCTGCAGTTGTTCCTAAAGTGGATTCGAGAAAGATAGCAGATGAGGTTTGTAAAAGACTGGAAAGAAGACCGTATGAAAGGCTGATTTGCGGATGCATTGATTTTTCTGCATTGCTCGTGGGAATAGGAAAATATTTTGGCCATGTATGCGAACCTGTAGAAAAAAATGCAGACTATTTGCAAGGCAACTACCACGTTTTGGTTCGCGACGAAACTTCCAATAGATTAAGAGATTCCACAATCTATAGAAGTGTTTACGATTGGCAAGCGGGAAAATGGGTTTTGTATAAAGATGGGTTCGACAAAAGTAGAAATGTGTGGGTGCTTAGCCAAGGAATATTGGATATGAACGACATTCCGGAGTATTTATTGAAAAAAGTATAATTGTACAAATTAAATAGAATTTTTCTCTTTAGAGGGCCTGAACCACTTGAAAACTTCGTCAAACGCAATCCTCGCCTCTGGAATGGATTTTATGCTTGCCAACTTCTTCAACAAAGTTTTAGGTCTGAAGTAGAACTGCCTATAGGCCATTTTCGCAAGCCTGTTTATCTGTTCAGTTGTTAAATCTTCAGTGCGAGAAATGCTCTTTCCTCCGAACATGTCAAACTTTTCCCAATCATTGCATTCCAAAAATCCGCCACCGTATGACCAGTTGTAGAATTCCGTTCCTGGAATGGGCAAAGCGGTGAAAAATGCCGCATCTTTGAGATTGAGCTCTTTGGAAAACTTCATTGTCTGATATGCTGTCTGTTTTGTTTCTCCAGGAAGACCTATAACAAAAAATCCCACGACTTCTATCCCGACTTTATTGCAAATCGCAACAGCTTTTCTTACTTGTTCAAGCGTGATGTCTTTCTTCATCCTTTTCAACATTTGCGGTGAGCCGCTTTCTATTCCTAATGATATCCTGTACAATCCAGTCTCCCTCATCTTCTTCATCATCTCGTAATCCATAAGATTAGCTCTCATGCCGCTCTGCAGCCTGAACGTCAGGTCATATCCACTCTCTTTTATCTTGTCGCATATCTCCATGACGCGGCTCTTGCTGACAGTAAAGTTGTCGTCGACAAAAAGTATCTCCTTCAGCTTGTATTTCTCGACGAGAAAAGTTATCTCATCCTTTACATTCTGCGGGCTTCTTCCTCTCCACGTCCTTCCAAAAGCATGGAAGCAGAATATGCACCTGTTCGGACAGCCGCGTGATGTAGTCATGGTCCCCCACGGCATCCTTTCTGTGACTTCCACACCAACAACGCTGTAGAAATATTTTTTCACGTCGAAAAGATGGTATGCCGGGAAAGGTATGGTGTCGAGGTTTTGTATCAGCGGCCGGGTTTTTGTGTGTTTCACTTTTCCATCTTTTCTGTAGGCTATGCCTTTTACCTTGGAGAAATTTTTCTTTTTTTCTATTGCTTCAAACAATTCCGGCGCTGTGACTTCTCCTTCGCCCAAAACGCAGAAATCTATCTCTTCATTCCTCATGCAGTCCTCGGAAACAGAGGAAGGATGCGGCCCTCCGAACACGATAGGCAGGTCTGCGTCCTTTTCTTTTATTTGCCTTGCGAGCGCGATGCTTTGAGGCCAAGTCTTTATCATGCAGCTTATTCCGACAATGTCCGTGTTTTCTAGTTTGAGTTTTCCATCAGAAACATTCATATCTACAATCTTTACATCAACCCCCTTCTTTTCTAGGACAGCTGCCAGGTATCCCAGTCCTAAAGGCATCTGCACCCTTCTGTCTGCATAGTTCGGCATTACGAGTGTGACATGCATACTATCAGTATATAGTTGATGGTTAAAAATTTAAGAATTTAGATTACTCCTTATATAAAATCGAATTCTTCTTTATATTTGTCCCTGAATTGCGCGGCATAGGTTCCTTCGATGCAAAGGTCTACCATTTGTCTTTCAGAAGATGACCTCTGAAATCTGGATAGCGGAACTTCCACACTTAACCTGCTTGTACCTCTAATTTTCTTTATGTCTTGACTTTTGAGATAAATAGCGTAGATATCAACTCCTCTAGGCGATGTGAAATCAACTATATCTTTCCAATATTCTACATGCACGGCTCTTTCTATTTCAGAAACACTCTTTTGAGTCGCGCTTGCAATATGTTCAATGACCGCTTTTTTATTTACCATTGTTATATATGGAGTAATATGACATCCTCCCCAGACTAAAGTCTGGGGTTTCCTTAGATTTTTTGGCTGAACTGGTCCAAGCTGAGTTGTTGCTCCCTTACGTACTGCCTGACTGTTTCCAAGGTCGCTCCGCCTACAGAGGC
>Ga0315282_10000909_pt1 | contig 58052 bp, 53 predicted proteins | sample YL17G07_20_MG_FD_203693 | JGI IMG/M metagenome (GOLD analysis project Ga0315282, IMG submission 203693) | Sediment microbial communities from Yellowstone Lake, YNP, Wyoming, USA - YL17G07_20 | ecosystem: Environmental > Aquatic > Freshwater > Lake > Sediment | place: USA: Wyoming | collected...
TTAATTTTTTTATTTATCAGGACGTTTCAAAATCCCCCCTTTCCCCCTCTTTCAAAGGGGGAATTGTTCTCCCCTTTAGCTAAAGGGGAGTCAGAGGGGATTTGATTCCTTCCATTTAAGTTTAATAATTAATCTGGTCAAGCAGTAATTATGGGAGGAAAAGATGGCTAAGACAAAGATCGTTTTAATTGCGGGTAACGCAAGTCATGGAAGTGGGCAACACGAACATCCTGCGGGTTGTATGCTGTTTGCGGATTTGCTGAATAAGCACGTAGACGGTGTTAACGCAGTCGTTTATCGTGGGTGGCCAGAAGACCCGAAGGCTTTTGATGGTGCGGCGATGTTCGCTGTCTACTCTGACGGCGGTGAGGGGCACCTGATCATTCCTCACCTTGATCAAGCGGCAGAGCTTGCAAAAAAGGGTGTTGGAATTGCTATGCTGCATTACGCAGTGGAAGTACCAAAGGGCAAGCCGGGTAATAGCTTTCTGGATTGGATCGGTGGATATTTTGAGATGCACTGGTCAGTCAACCCGCATTGGGTAGCAAATTTCACGTCAATTCCTAAACATTCAATTACACAGGGAGTAAAACCTTTCTCTATGGAGGATGAATGGTACTATCACATGCGTTTCCGTGAAAATATGAAAGGAGTAACTTCCTTGTTAAGCACAGTTCCACCTGACTCTACACTGGAAAGACCTGATGGTCCACACAGCGGCAACCCAGATGTACGCAAAGCTGTAGCAAATAAGGAACCTCAGCATCTTGCATGGTGTGTCGAACGGGGTGACGGTGGACGGGGTTTTGGGTTCACCGGCGGACATTATCACCACGGTTGGGCAAACGATGATCTGCGCAAGCTTATACTGAACGCTATTGTCTGGACAGCAAAAATGGAAGTCCCTAAAGGAGGCATTGTTACGCCGACTCCCACACAAGAAGAACTTAAATCCTATTTGGACTAAACTAAAAATTGAGCGTAGTGACAGGTTTGAAGCCTGCCACTACAAAACTTGTAATTAAATAATCTCATTAGTGATGGAGGAAAACTGAATGACCCATAGAGAGAGAATACTAACTGTTCTGTCAAGAAAACCTGCGGACAGAGTACCGATGGACCTTGGCGGATTTAACCGCGAAGCGTATAGACTTTTTGTGGAGAAGACTGGTTCTCATAACCACTGGCAGTATTTCGGTGTTGAAGGTGATTGGCATGGAGTCGGTTTTGCTGGAAGCAAGGAAACGATAGACTATAGACCATATCATGAGAATTTACCTGAGGGAACACCGCTTAATGAATGGGGAACTGCCTTTATAGTTGGGTCAAATTCGGCTTATGATCATTTTGTTGCGCCTATGACTTATGCAACTACTGTCAAGCAAATGCAGGATTACCCATTGCCTGACGTTACGCCTTCCTATCGGCACGAACATCTGGAAAGCGCTGTTAAGAGTATTCATGACGCTGAATATGCTGCATTAGCGGGCATGCAATGCACAATATTTGAGGTTGCGTGGCAGATACGTGGATTCAATGAGCTTTTGACTGACTTTTATGATAATCCTGATATGGCGGAGTGTATATTAGATAGAATAACTGAACTTCGCTGTTTTATGGCAAGGAGATACGCAGAGGCAGGTACGGACATACTCAGTCTTGGCGACGATGTTGGGATGGAGCATAAACTGATGATGTCCCCTGAAATATGGTACAAATGGCTTGGATCAAGGCTTGCGAAGGTTATAAAAGCCGCAAGGGACGTGAAGCCAGACATTATCATACATTATCACAGCGACGGCTACGTTGAACCCATCATTCCCAAGTTGATAGAGATTGGTCTGAACGTCCTGAATCCAGTCCAGCCTGAGTGCATGGATCCTGCAAAGCTGAAAAAGCAGTACGGCGATCAGCTTGCCTTTTGGGGAACAATCGGGATTCAACACACAATGCCGTTTGGAACGCCCGATGACGTCAGAAAAGAAGTAAAAGAGAGGATCGAAACCGTTGGCAAAGGCGGAGGATTAGTAATCGGGCCCACGCATGTTCTTGCACCAGAAGTACCTCTTGAGAACATCGCCGCATTTGTTGAAGCAGTAAAGGAATACGGCGGCTGGAATAAATAAGCTTGAATATAAAGTATAGTTATGGTATTTTTATGTTTTGAAAGATCAGACTTATTTCACATTTTATGAGATTGGCCATTCCATATATAATCATAGCTAATAAAGGAGGAATGGTGTTTATGGCAATAAAAACTACGGAAAGAAAACGCAATGGAAAGAAAGTGACAAAGGAACAGCCTTATACTGAACGAGGTATATATACATCCATAGCGATTGAAGGATTTCGATTATTTGACAGTTTGAAACTAGAAGGTTTTTCACGAGTTAATCTGCTCTTTGGACCTAACAACTGTGGCAAAACAAGTCTTCTCGAAGCTTTATATATACATGCGTGTGGACTCAATTTTACTCCTCCTAAAATCTTGACTCTATTAGCACGCCAACCTCAACTCACAGGAGCATTAGATTTTGGAGAGAAAGTAAAGGGATTTTTCCGAGATACATCATCCCTTCCATATACTTTTAACATTTCCGCTAAGATTATAGGTGACCCAACAAACTATACTGCTACCTCAGGATTTGAGCCTTCTCCAGAACTAGCTGACCTTGATCCACGAACATTGGGAAAAGCACAAATACTAGAGAGAGTATTAGAAGATCAAACAATTGATTTACAGTTAATAGATTCGTTTCAAACTATTAGTCAAGTTTCAGTTCAACCAAAATTGATTGGTATTTGGGAAACGCAATTCGGAAATAAAAAGGAAAAGTATGATCTTACATATCTACCATCAAATACAAAAGGCTTTAGTCCATTCAAACTTGGTGCTATTCATGACATTCTAGCCCATAGGAGGAAAAAAACAGAGATAACAGTATTTAGCCATTTGAAACGCTATGAAATATTACACGAATTCACAGAGGAAATGAAAAATGCTTTTCCTGAAGTTCGTGATATTGATATGATACCCTATCCCGATGCCACGCAAGGACCTGTCGTTGTAAAAACCGATGATAATCGTATATTGCCACTCTATTTATTTGGAGATGGTTTGAGACGTTGGTTTTATTTGCTTGGTAACATGATGGTTTATCAAAAGGCATTACATCTTATTGAAGAAATTGATGCTACTCTTCACCCAAACGCACAAGGAAAACTATCCAGATTATTAGTTGAGTATGCAGGTAAATACGATAATCAGCTTTTCATTACCTCACACAGCATTGAATTTGCTGATAATTTCTTCAAGGCTTTATATGGAGAGAATGGTTTTATAGCTAAAGATGAGGAAGACCCGGTTCGTGTAATCACGCTCAGACCATCAGAAGACCGTAAAGAGATAGCAGTTTGGAGTCTCACTGGCAGGGAAGCCTACGAAAGCAGGATACATTATAATCTGGAGTTAAGGTAATGAAAAAGATCATCCTTTGCGAAGGAAAAACAGATGCTATACTATTGAGTTACTTTCTAATCAGAAGGTTTGGTTGGGAGTATATCAAAGGACAAATTGTTGGATTACCCATTAATAAAGAGAATGAAGTGCTAAACTGGTATCGTAATTCAAAATATCCAGATCAGGAATTGGCAATTTGGGGAGTTGGTGGTATTAGTTAAATGCCTGTTAAACTTAAGCATGTAGTGGATCGTACGAGTCTTGAAGGAACTTTGGGCAATCGCTTTGGAAGAATTGTTTTATTTTTCGATCGTAACGATCACACAGAAGATGATTGTTTGAAATTGGTCAGGGAATGGATTGAAGAAGATAATCAGATAGAACTCTCTAACTTAATGCTTGGAGAATGGTTGGATGCTAGACTTAAACTGGCTAATAGATCCAGAGATGAATATGAGGTGCGTATTTTAGCTATTGTATTGCCACCAAGCAGTGAAGGTGATCTCGAAGTATTTCTAGCGAATTCCTTGAGAGAACGCTCAGAAGACGATAAACTTCTGGTTGATAAATCTCGATTTTTCATTGATGAAATTCCTGATGAGCCGTATCTTAATAAAAGACGCTACCGCTCAAAGGCTTGTCTTGGGAGTATCCTATCAGTTATCTCTCCTGATTGGGTATTCTCCGAACTAGACCGCAGACTTACACAGATCAAATGGAAAAAGATCGAATCAGTAGCGGCTGTTTATGAAAAACTAGGCGAACTATGATGTAATCATGGATGACTATTGTAGGGTGGATTTAGGCATCTTACAGGATATAAAACCATCGTAGATGGAGGTAGGTTAATAATGCGCGCGGATGTTGTTACTTTGAACGAAATATTGAATGCAAATATCCAGATGATTATTCCATTATTTCAAAGATCATATAGCTGGGAACGGGAACAGGTTGAGACACTATGGGAAGATATCAATAAAATATACAATGGCACCGTTAAAAATGACAAAACTACACATTTTTTGGGTCCAATAGTCCGAATTGAACACTTAGCAAGAAGCACTGATATTATAAGAAAATTTTCCCTTATTGACGGACAGCAAAGAATAATAACATTAATGATTTTACTCGCTTGTATAAGAAATGTTTTCAAGAATAATGATGACGCAATAGTAAAAAAGATTGAATCAGAATACTTACTGAATTATAAAGAGAAAGAAGAAAATAAATTCAAGCTTGTTCCTAGTGAATCAGACAAAAAGAATTTCAAGAATATAATACTAGGCATAGGTGGTTTAGCGGATTCTAAGCTAAGGGACACCTTTGATTTCTTCACAAAAGAATTGACAGGAAAATTGACAGATGAATTGTTTGAAAGTAAAAAAGAACTGGATCTTAAAAAATTGATGGAAATTGTCATCAATAACCTCATCATAGTAAGTATTGATATGGATAAAGAGGAAAATCCATACCTAATTTTTGATAGTTTAAACGCTAAGGGAACTCTCTTAACTCAAGCTGATCGTATCAAAAACTACATATTTATGAAAATAGATGATGAAGAAAAACAGAAGCAATTATACCGAGATTATTGGTATCCTATGGAAACATTAAAGCAAATCCCGATCCCATCAAGTGATGGTTTGGATGAGTTTTTTAGGACATATTTTTGTAGAGAAGGAACTTTCGTAAAGATCACGAGAACTTATGCTAATCTAAAGAATGAATTGGAGAAGGCAGATACAGAGGAGGATGTTGAAAAAGAGTTAAGAAAGCTACACGAGTATTCAGAATATTATAGCAGATTGATCAAACCTGAAGAAGAACCCGAGGAAGAATTAAAGTCAAGGTTTATTAGGCATAATCTTTGGGAGATAGGAACAGCATATCCATTTCTATTGAATATTTACAAGGATTATTCAGAAAATAACATATCACTCAATCAGTTTTGTGAAATACTTGACATAATAGAAGCTTTTGTTATTCGTAGGTTTTTTTGTAGATGGTCATCAAATAAATTAAATAAATTGTTCATTGGTCTCTACAAATTAATTAAGAAGAACAATATCATGGACTCTCTTAAATCGAGTCTTGCAAAGGAATTTCCTTCTGATACAGAATTTAAACAAGGGTTAGAAACGTTTCCTATATATGCAAGTGGAAATGAAAGAACTAAGTTGATCTTAGAAACTCTTGAAAATGCTTTCCATCATAAAGAACCAATAGAACATAAAAAACTTCAGATAGAACATATAATGCCTAGAGTAAATGACGATTCTGAAAGGCTATCAAGCGAATGGAAGAAAATGCTCGGAGAAAACTACAAGAAAATACATACTAAATATGTCCATACACTCGGGAATCTGACTTTAACAGGATATAATCAGGAACTATCTACGAAACCATTTAACCTGAAAAAACAGTATCTTGGAAAGAGTCCTCTTGCGTTGAATAAATATTTCGATAATATAGAGAAATGGGACGAGGAAGAGATTATCAAGAGAACCGAATTATTAACTGAAATTGCAATCAAAACTTGGAGAGATGTAGAAATAAGGCTATTTTGATTGTCTAAATGATATTGAGGCGAAATAGTTTTGGCTCTTTAAACGTTATGGGGAAGTAATTCTTGCGTAGAATGGATTCCAGCTTTCGCTGGAATGACAACGATTGTGTTTGTGCCATTTCCATGAAAACGGGAATCCAGAGAAATAAAGAGTTTTTAATATGTCTGAGTATCAGTATTTATCAGACCCTTTAAGCGGGAGTTCCACAACCCAGACGTTGCGAAACTTTAATAGGTTTCCATGATCCTGAAGCAATAACGGACCGGGTTCAAGAACCTTATCGTCAATTGCCCCGCCTGTCATTCCATCAGTAGTAACGTTATTGTGGATGACCATGCCATTCTGGAACACCGTTACTTTTGCATTTGAATCAGCGCGCGCAGCACGAAAAACCATATCATAAGACTGCCACTGAAGCGGAGGCTTGCAGGCATTGACAAGCGGCGCGTATTGATTATATATTGCTCCACAGTCGCCCTTCCCCGGTGGCTCAAGACCATAGGAATCGAGAACCTGTATCTCGTAACGTCCTTGAAGGAACACACCACTGTTGCCCTTTGCCTGACCTTTTGCATCGGGCATATCTGGCTCCATCCATTCCAGATGGAGATAGAAGTCTGTAAACCTTTCTTTCGTCATGATGTCGCCTTTGCCGGGAACAACGTGCATGACACCATCTTTAACTTCCCATCCAGCTTTATCACCGCCACGGGTAGTCCAGTTGTTAAGGTCTTTTCCGTTGAAAAGTATCACAGCGTTACTCGGTGGCTCTAAAATATAACCCATATTTTTCTCCTTTTCAATATGTAGTTTTGAGTTTATTGCTTAACAATTGTAATTCTGGTATTATCCTCTATTCAGCTTTTTTTACCTGCGCCCATGTAGTTGCCAGCTTTGATTCTGGACTGATTACAGCAAGTCCTCCTCCATGAAAGAACACTCCGCTGACAACAGCATTTGCATAAGACGGAATGTAGTGAACAAAAAGCTGAACGCTTGTATCAACTTGAAAGATAACGTACCTTCCAATCACACCAAATTGAGCAAAATCATCAGATTTGGCAAGCTCATCACCAGTTTTAAGGTCTTTGAGCGTTAGAGATTCCTTTCTTCCGCCGTTTTCCCAGTCATCAATGTATACTGCCATTGTGAACGAAGCTGACCTTTTCATCGGAAAATCCACAGTAAAATCACCTTTGCCAGTGAACCAGCAGGCGGAATTCTGTACACCATCAGGTGTCTTTAATATTTTTGGTTTGGCGTCATTTATCTGCTATCTGCCAAACGTATCCCTGTATTCCACCACCGAGAGTATACTTTTCTACATAATTCGGGAGTTTTGCTACATCATTCTTCGTGACAGCATCGGCGCCATCTACAACTGTACCTTGTGGACCATTTGTGTTGCAGAATATGTAGCCATCTTCACCGTACTTCTGCTCCCATGCCCCGCCAGTTTTGTCATCTATACCGACATATTTTGTAGCGGGAAATGCCAGTGACGTAGTTACAAGAATCAAAAAAACAGTTATAAGATATGATTTTCTAGCCATTATTATTACCTCCATACCTGAGAACAGCATAAAAATAAAATACGACTATAAATAGAAACTTACATGCGATATTATAATCCATTACATATCCGTGTCAAGAGTATTTTCACTTGAATTATACTATTAATATATGTTAGATTACATTATCACATTCAACAATTCTTTCTGGAGGGATAGTCCAATGATAATAGACTTTGCTACATCTGCAATGTTATATACTTTGATGATAGGTGGTCGTGTTCAACTCAATATACCTGATGACTTTCCAAGATTTGAAGTTCACGGTTACGAGAAAGAGATGGATTTACTTCGTGAGCTTTATTATCTTCATTACACGCCGGCAGGACCGTTGGCTACACTGTGGGATGAGTGGATTTCTGGATCATCACTGTGGCCAGCAGTTGCGACAGATAATAGGATGGAATCTTTAAGACAGAGATGGGCGCAGGCGCTTTCTGCTAGAAGAATGGACCCGGAAGGCTACGTTGCTACTCATCAGCACTCCTCAATTGCTCATCAGGACGGATGGCCTTTCCCATTCTGGAAACAGGGCGGACCCGGAACGTGGGGTTGGCATTTCTCATTACAAGGCGTTCCATCAGGATGGCATGGTACAGAGGAAAAAACTCAGGAAGGATGGGAGTTAGACGGTGGCGCTGACAAAGGCATATCTGATTATGCGTGGAACATTGAATTTACATCAGAAAAAGCTTACGTCAGAACTCCCCAGTTGATGATCCTTCCAGATCAATCACCGTTCATTCAACTCCGCTGGAAGGCTAGTGGGATGGATAACGCACAACCTTATCTGGAATGGACTACTGAGGATGAACCTGAATTTGATCCAGAAAAAAGATTTTATTTTGCACCGATAAGCGAATCTCAAGGGATGGTATATACAATGATTCCCGTGTATAAATCACCAGCATGGAAAGGGAAAATAACCGGTCTTGGTATTAATTTTGATAATCCACAGGGCGCAAAGGTTGGAATACAGGCACTTTTTACACAATATGATACACGGCACAATATCAATAATCAGAATTTTATCAGAGGATGCTGTCAATATTTCTGGTGGACTCGTGATCTGAACTTTTTGCGTAGTAACATTGGGCGTATAAGGATTGCTCTACTTTACATGATGGACGTTTTAGGTGGACGGTCTGAGAAATGTATTCTGGCTCCATTTCCGGGTCACAATGGAAAAAGCGGGATCGAGATCACTCCCGATGGAAAGAAGATCATACATTCCGGTTGGGGAATAGGTAATAACTACTGGGATTTACTGCCTATGGGTTATAAGGACGCTTACGCAACTATGCACTACTACGATGCGCTTAATTACATGGCACAGCTTGAGCGTGATATTGAATTGCACCCTGAATGGAATATACCTGCCGGACCTTTGAAAGTATCTTCTGAGGATATTAAACATAATGCTCAAGAGGTTAAGGATTACGCAGGCAAAATCTTCTGGAACGATGAAACAGGTCGTTTTGTCTGTGGTATTGACGTTGACCACGAATCTTATGACTATGGATTCACGTTCGTCAACTGTGAGGCGATATATTACGGCTTTGCTACTGATGAACAGGCTAAGTCAATAATGGCATGGTTATCTGGTGATAGGATTGTAGATGGGGATACGTCTCAAGGTAAAGACATATATCGCTGGCGTTTTGGACCGAGGGCAACCACAAAACGCAATATTGATTATTACGGTTGGTTCTGGAGTGGTCCCGAAACTATCCCATGGGGCGGTCAGGTGCAGGACGGCGGCGCAGTTCTCGGATTTTCGTATCATGATTTAGCGTCACGGCTCAAAGTCTATGGCGCAGACAATGCTTGGGAACGCTTGAAAGATATAACTAATTGGTTCGATGAAGTTCAGGACGCCGGCGGATACCGTGAATATTACAAGGATGGCAAGCAGGGAACAACGCTTCAAGGCGGAGGAACCGCTGGCGGGCTTGGACTTGATCATGAGTTTTTCGAGAGTATACTTGTCCCGCAGATAATGATCAATGGTTTTCTTGGCTTCAAACCCCGTGCTGATGGCTTCGAGATTAACCCGAAATTGCCAAAAGATTGGAAAGAATTAGAAATAACGCAGATTCATCTGCATGACACGATTCTGGACATTAAGGTAACAAAGGATACTATCACTGTTAAGGCAAAAAATGAACCACGACAACCTTTCTATGTTTACTTGCCATCAGGAGAATGGAATACCAAATGCCTTGATGCCGATGGCAATGTGATTGAGGATTGCGATTTTGTGATAAAAGAATAAAATCAAACAAAAGAGGTGGTTCATGACTATTGTAGCCATATTCAAAGATAATTTTCGTAAAACTTTACTAGGATATGTTGAAAATAAAAGCAGTGATCATATCTATTTTAAATATTACTATTTATTCGGGACGGAGGGATCGCTATGAAGATTAGCTATGATCGACAAGAAGATATTTTAATGATTGAGATGAAAGATAAAGGCACTATTGATCATGCTGAATAGACCGATTCATTTATAATGCACTATGATCTTGACGGGGAAGTTTTGTTAATAGAAATCCTTGATGCCAGCGAATTCTTATCTTCATTAATCAAAGCGACAATTCGTGGCAAAGAGCAGGAAATCTTGTCTTTTGTTAGGTAATTTTATGATGATCGTAAAAGAAATATCAGTAGATTAGGTTGAAGCAATGAAACTCGAATATAGACTTTATTGTTGGGTTTCGTTCCTCAACCCAACCTACTGACTGGATTTCCGTTTTCAAAGGGATGACAGTACCGACCTTGTCATTCCAGCGTAGGCTGGAATCCAAAAAGAGTTGGAATCCCTTTTTGAGACTTGCTCATTCCTTAATAATTTTACCATTTTCGTTAATATAAACGTTATCCGCCGTTACCCTCACCGACTGATTTTTTAAGAACATCCGAGTACCAACTGGGTAATCCATCTTGATAATCTTTCGCAGAGAAATAATCCATCTTTTGCTCAAATGGCAATTCTTTTCCCAAATATTTTCCCATCTGAGTAAATAATGAACGCATATCTAAAAACGTTAAATCTCCTTTGTCATCCCTTATAATTGCAGATGAATCAAGATATGGCTCAGAAATGCGGATAATTTTATCATGTAATTTTGCTGCTACAAATTGCTCATAACCCGGATCTGTTGGATGTGTTACTGATTTATTTGCGTTTTCTGGTGTTTGCTGACTTGCTAAAAGTATATATTTAAATTCAGGAAGCAAGGAAGCTAATTCAGTATATACTTCAACTTTCTGTTTCACCTCTGGTGTTAGCTCTTTGCTTTCATTAGCACTTTCACCAGCAGAAATTACTGAAGTCTTTAAAGAGTCAGCATTTTTTGCAGATTTATCAGCTTCTAATTCATTCATCGTGGGCATTTTCGCTTTATATTCATCTGTTTGCACCCTCTCATGAATGTTTCCTTTTTGGTCTAAACCGCCGACATTTTTAGATGATCTTTCGGTATCAGAAACTGATTTTGCAAGCGATTTTGAATAACTTTCCAGTGATGTTTGCGAAACCTCCTGTTTTGATTTATTCTGCACATAATAGCGATCTATTGAAACACCTGCACCGCCTAATATAAGTATTATCAATATTCCACCAACTACTAATTTTGTCTTTACACTCAATTTCATAGTCTCTACTCCTCCTGTCAGTATGCTTTCAATGTGATCATGGAGAAACGCTACAAACGCTGATAACGTTTTCTCCAATTGATTCTTAACTTTTTGTCTTGCTCTGACTAATCGCATAACTAACGCTTTGGCGGAAACTCCATGTCTCGCTCTCAACTCGTCATAGCCCACGTCATCAAGATAATGCTCTTTAAGCAATCTCTTTTCCGATTCTGGCAGATTATCTATGGCTTCCATGACCTTCACCAACGTTTCATGCAGGATTAGCACTTCATCAATAGAGGGTTCTCTTGAGATTAGATTATTGTCGAGGGGGATAAAATCAATTTGCTTTCTTTTCCAGTTCTGACATTTGTGCCTTGCTATCTGTCTGAGCCATGAATAGAATCTCTCATGATCCTTTAGAAAAGGCAGATCGAGGTATGCGGATATGAATACATCTTGCGTTAGGTCCTTCGCATCCTCTGGATTTTTCACCCAAGACAGAATCATACTGTAAATGTCTGCATAGTAATCCGTTATCAGACTATTGAAAGCTTGCTTATCTCCCGCAAGAGTCTGTTCCACCAAAATATCGTCATTCATTATGTTTACTCCATGAAGTTTTGGTTTTCATACTATAAGGAACAGAAACGGAGATTATGCCACAATGTTTTGTGTGCTGTTTTATTTCGATTGTAGAATAGATATTTCAGTTTTAGTAAGAATATGATACAATATTTCATAAGATATAGAAAGTCAAAAAAATAGACACGAAGTGAGTAGTGAGTAGGGCAATGCCCATACTAAATTCTAAGAAGATGAGAATATGGCGACATTAAGACTAACTAATGAGCAAGTAATAGAGCTACTTAAGCAATTACCATCAGATCGCAAACGAGAAGTACTTTTTGCTTTAGCGGAAGAATCTCAATTGCGTCGAGATAATAATATGATTTATGCAGAAAATCAACTACGACGTCTATGTATCGAACGTGGTCTTAATTGGGATTCTATGAGCGAAGACGAACGTGAAACATTTATTGACGATCTAATACATGAGGATAGGTAATGTCTTTCGTAGTTGTATTTGATACAAATAATTACAGCCAATGAATTTCTTACAATATTTTCTTGTTTAAAGGCATAAAAAGGGGTGATTATGGAGAATTTGCTAAAAGATAAATCACAGCAAACATCAGTAACAAAAGCCATTATACTTGGATCGGTATTGATTGTACTTAGTGCTATATGGGTCGTTGGCGCAGAGAATAGAATTATCTGGGAAATTACGGACTTTTCTTTATTTCCTACCGTTATATCTGTCATTTTTATACTTGCATTGCTTAATCTGGCATTAGTAAGGTTCATCGGTAAGAAATATTCATTGAACGCCTCGGATTTAGTTATAATATACGCAATGCTGTCAATAGCAACGTCTCTATTTTCTCATGATTTGATGCGCCAATTGCTTCCAATAATGGGATACGGATTCTGGTTTGCCACGCCAGAAAATGAATGGGCAGACCTTTTCCAGCGCTATCTCCCAAAATGGCTAGTCGTCAGCGATATGAAGGCGCTTGACGAGTATTATAGAGGCGGATTTTCTTTTTTCACTGCTTATAATATCAAAAAATGGCTTTTCCCATCACTGATGTGGACTGCGTTCATTACTGTATTGTTGTTCGGTATGCTCTGTATAAATATAATCATCAGAAAGCAATGGACAGAGAATGAAAAACTCAGCTATCCGATCATAAGATTACCGCTTGAGTTAAGCAGTAACCCAAAATTCCTTACTAACAAGCTCATGTGGATCGGGTTCAGCATAACAGCAGGTATAGAATTACTTAACGGACTACATTATCTGTTTCCTATTGTGCCTTCGCCGGGGTTAAAATGGAACATTACCCAATACATGACAAGCAGACCTTGGAATGCCATAGATGCACTTGATATGAATATATACGGTTTTGCTATCGGGATGGCATATTTCATGCCTCTTTCACTTTCTTTTTCGTTATGGTTCTTTAATCTTTTCTGGAAGTTTCAGCTTGTATTTTTCAGTGCTGTTGGTTGGCGCGCAGGTGGAGGCTGGCAGGCTGAACAGAGAGCAGGAGCATGGTTGGGCATCGCCATTTTAACACTTATTACGAGCAGGACACACATAAAGGATACAATCGTCAGTGTTATAAAAGGCAAGTCTGGAGAAAGCCTATACAGGCTGGCTTATATCGGGATTTTATTTGCATCGGCGTTTATGATATTCTTTTGGTACGAGGCTGGCGTTGCAATCTGGGCTATCCCGGTCTATTTTGCAATCTATATGCTTCTTTCGCTGGCAGTGACACGAATGAGGGCAGAACTTGGTCCCCCGACTCATGAACTTCACAGTGTTCATCCCGATCAGATAATGGTTATGTTTGCAGGAACAAGACCGTTTGGAGCCAATACGCTCGCGCCTTTTGCAACGCTGGACTGGATTGCTTATGGATATAGATCGCATCCGATGCCTCATCAGCTTGAAGCTCTAAAGCTATCTGAAAGATTGCATCTTAGCTATGGCAAAATGATGATTGCGATAATGATTGCTGTCGTTGTTGGGACGATAGCGTCCTATATCTCGCATCTTGGTTTTTACTATAAATATCCCGGCTATGCGATCTGGGGTGGCGGACCCTTTTACACATTACAAAGCTGGATGGCGCATCCGGTTGGACCTGATTTTCTGGTTATGCAACATCTGGGTTTTGGATTTTTCTTCACGCTTTTCCTCATGATTATGACGAGGAGATACCTCTGGTGGCCATTTCATCCTGTTGGATATGCGGTAGGTTCTGGTTGGGCGATAAGCTATATGTGGTTCTCGGTATTTTTAAGCTGGATGGCAAAAAGGCTGATACTTAACTACGGCGGATCAAAGGCTTATAGAACCGCAGTTCCACTGTTTCTTGGGTTTATACTTGGACAGTTCTTCATGGGTAGTTTTTGGAGTTTGTTAGGGTTGATTATTAATAAGGGGATGTATACGATATTTCCTTAGTTATTGTAAATGTTGCCCTTATATGTTATAATACATTGTGATAAGAGTAAAAATCTACATTTAAGATTGAGAATGATGTGGCGATGAAGATACGGGAAATGCTGGAACAAATTGAAGTGAATAACCTTTCGGAGTATGCCTGTTTGAGTTCCAGAACTAAAGGAAGGCAAACGCCGATAGAAAAGTGCGACATACGCACAGAATTCCAGCGAGATAGGGATCGGATACTGCACTCTAAATCTTTTCGACGTCTGAAAGATAAGACCCAGGTATTTCTCTTTCCCACAGGCGATCATTACAGGACAAGACTTACCCATACGCTGGAAGTCTCACAGATTGCTAGGACAATATCAAAGTCACTTCGCTTAAATGAAGATTTGACAGAAGCTATTGCGCTAGGGCATGATCTCGGTCATACGCCATTTGGTCATGCTGGTGAATCTGCGATTAATGAAGTGATTACTGGTGGTTTTCGGCACAATGAGCAAAGCCTTCGTGTCGTTGAAGTCCTTGAGCGTGACGGTGAAGGATTGAATCTGACTTACGAAGTACGGGATGGCATACTCCGACACGCTAAGGGTCGAGAAAGTATGTTGTCTAAAGAAAATACCCCATCCACACTGGAAGGTCACGTAGTTAGAGTTGCTGACATCATCGCTTACGTCAACCACGATATTGAAGACGCTATTCGTGCTGGTATGATACAGCAATTTAACCTGCCAGAAGAATACATTTGTCTTGTGGGATATTCTCATGGCTCCAGAATTGATCGCATGGTTAAGGACGTGATAAAGAGTAGTTTGGACTCTCCTGAGATCAGAATGACCGAGGATATTCTATATGCAACAGAGGGATTGAGAGACTACCTTTACGATGAAGTCTACTCTCGTGATGAAATAATTGATGACATTCGCAAGGCAAAAAAGGCATTGAAAGATCTATTTTATTATTTCCTTGAGAATCCCCAGTTTATTCCACAGGGCTTAATGAAAATTGCGGGCAATAATATAGAAAGAGCCGTTTGTGACTATGTATCCGGCATGTCAGACAAAATGGCGCTGAATAAGTATCAGGAATTATTCTTACCTCAATCATGGAGTGAATAAAAGATTGCAGATTAAAGATTGCAGATTAAAGATTGCAGATGGGATCAAGCCTTTTATCATATATTTTCGGTATTCTCATCGAATTCGGGATTCTTACTTTCTCGGAAATAACATATTAAATTTTGCTATCCTTGTATTTATATTCTTTATGATTACAGTAGGTTCTGTATCTGCAAGCTATTTTCAAGATACAGGATTGTTAGATATTCCAACTGCCTACATAATGGATAACGGTATATTCAATGCAGGAGTCAATACATCAATAAAAAACGAAAAAAGACAAGAAATAATTTCCAGAATTGATTTTGGTTTACTCAATTTTGCAGAACTCGGCGTTTCAGGGGTAAGATTGGATGACAGAGATTATCTGATGTGCAATGCCAAGGTGCTTTTGGCTCGTGAATCTGGTGTTTTGCCTGAATTTGCAGTTGGAATGGATAATCTTGGCGAGAAGATACCGTATGACCCTCAATATGATGACCCGTCTTTTTATGCTGTAATTAGCAAGCAATTTAACCTGCCTTTTATACATATTATAAGCGGGAATTTTGGTATTGGTAATAAACGTTATATACAAAATGAATCCATAGGTAAATATTTGCATGGTATATTTCTAGGTTTAAGCAAAGAAATTGTAGTAACGTCCCGAAATATTCGCCTGACATTTATGGGCGAAGTAATAGGAGATAGCGTGAATGCTGGATTAAAATATACTATGAATAGTGGATTGATTGTAAATTTTGCGGCTGAAGGGTTAGATTCTAAGGCTAAAAATATTATTTATCATGTTGGGATAGGTTTTACAAATGCTCCAATGATGAAAGACATTGCTCAGAGCATTGAGTTAGCTAAACAGGCTGTAAGGATAGCTAATGAAACCCGTTCTGAATCGTCTAAAGAGTCTAAACCCTGATGAAAAATATTACGAATATTCTTGACATCAGAAATCACTTTTGGTAAACTAAGAAAAGCTAATGAAAATATAATGATATAGAATTAATTCATTAATTGTTTTGTATTAATAAAAGAATGTTTTAGTACAAGTTTTTATTTTGAAAGGGGGTGGAGAAGAATAAGTGAACTATTTTTTAAGCTAAAAAACCTTAAATGATGGTTCGATTCTCCTTTAAGTGCGTTTGGGGTTAATCGTATAAACCTTATGATGCAGGCTTGAATGCTGGAAGGATTTTTAAAGCTTCCAGTAAGTATCTCGAAATCCTTTAGTATAGTTTTCGAGAATTTTTAACTAACAGCAAAACGAGGAGGGTAAGTAGAGATGAAAAGAGCACCTTTATTTATGATGGTGATCTGTTTGCTATTGAGTTTCGTCTTAATGAGTTGTGGCGGGTATGTAAAAAAAGATGAACTTGAGAAACAACTTTCAGGTCAAAAAATGGACCTTGAACAAAAGGTTCAGCTTGCGCAAGATTCCGCCGCAACGGCAAATGACAAAGCTGAAAAAGCTCTAGCGGCTACCAAAGGTTTGGATAGCATGAAATCGGAAATCCTTGCGACAGTTGATACCAAGATTGATTCTGCTATGGTTTCTGCTAAGGGTGATATGGACAAATATACCCAGGAATTCCAGCAAATTGCTAATGATGCTGCCAGTAAGGCACTTTCCGACGCCAATGCTACAGCAATGGCTGAAGATGACAAAGTAAAACAGGCAGCAAAGGAAGCCGCCGACAAGGCTATGAATGCGGCGATGGAAGCTGATCAAAGGGCGCAGGAAGCAGCAAAACAGGCTGAAATTGCAAAAACACTTCCTGTGACTTCTGAACCAACAGCATTTGTAGTCTACTTCGATCCCGGTAAGATCAACATAAAGGCAGAGGGTGAAGCGGAATTAGAAAAAGCCGCCACTATGATCAAAGATAATTCCAATGCTATGGTCAAGATTGAAGGAAATGCTGACAATACTCCAGTCGTACATAGCAAATACCATAACAACTGGGTTCTTTCACAAGCCAGGGCTGACGCTGTGAGGAAATATCTGGTTGAGAAACTGGGTGTATCAGAGGATAGAGTAAAGCAAGCTGTTGGTTATGCTGATTATAAACCATCAGCTTCTAATGATAAAAAGAATAAATGGGAAAACAGAAGAGTTGAAGTGCTTATAACTCGTTAATCCCGTTTTTCAGCTTCAGCTAATGATTGAAGTCATTATACTGATTTATCTTCAGTATAATGGCTTTCTTGGGAGGTTAAAGATATTCTCTCCGCTTTTTCTTTGTCCTACAGTTCTAAACTCACAGATTCTGATGTTTCTGACTTTCCTATCAAGGAATTCCTTCAGAACGAAAATAACTTACTATCCAGTTGCTACTCTAAGTTCATTTATTCCCCGTGTAAAAATTTCATTCTCGATGATGAGAAAATTCCAAAGACCCATGAATTTATGATTAACTAAATTTGTATTCTCAGTCTGACAAAGTGGAAATCCTGTGATTAGTGTAACTATGACACAATCTTTCAAGACTATTATTTGACAAAATTATAATTTAACATTAGTTCAGTATATGTTTTTTATATTGATATAATAAATTAAAGAGGGATACAAATATGAAAGTCTGTAAAGCAATTATACCAGCGGCTGGTTTGGGTACAAGATTTTTGCCTGCAACCAAATCTCTTCCTAAAGAGATGATACCGATTGTTGATAAACCAGCAATCCAATATATTGTCGAAGAGATAGTTGGTTCTGGAATACGGGACATTTTAATTATTACTGGACGAGGAAAAAGAGCCATTGAAGATCATTTCGATAAATCCTTTGAACTGAATGAAGTCCTAAAGGAAAAGGGAGACCATGAAAGCCTTGAAACGCTAGAAGAAATCGAAGAAATGGCAGATATACATTATTTGAGGCAAAAGGAGGCTTTGGGTACTGGTCATGCTATATTGAAAGCTCGGTATCACATAGCAAATGAACCCTTTGCTGTATTATATGGAGATGACCTTGTTATTTCGGAAGTTCCCTGCATTAAACAATTGATGGACCTTTATGAAAAGTATAATTGCTCGATACTGGCAGTGCAGGAAGTGCCAATGGCAAAGGTCAGTAGTTATGGTATCGTTGCAGGTACAAGTGTTAATGGGGAAGCCTATCTAGTCGAAAAACTTGTTGAGAAACCTGATCCTAAAGACGCTCCATCAAATCTAGCTTTTCTTGGACGTTGTGTGCTTGATCCTGCGATATTTGATATTCTTGAGAAAACAGAACCGGCAAAAAACGGGAAAGAAATACAGCTTACAGATGCAATTCAGGAACTAGCAAAAACAAAAGCGGTTTATGCACGCAAGATCGAAGGAAAATGGCATACTGTTGGCGACCCTTTATCTCATCTCAAAACAGCTATTGAGTTTGCTCTAAAGCGAAAAAAGATCGGTCCTGAGTTGAGATCCTATCTTATTGATCTTGGTAATATGCTTTCTAAAGAACCCCATGAATACATTGCGGATCAAGAGGAATCCGGGCAAGAGTGAGTTAGTAATTGATGGTAGATATTCATTGCCACGTTCTTCCAGACGTTGATGATGGCCCTCGGAGAATCAATGAATCTCTAAATATGCTTAGATATGCCTTAAAAGCAGAGGTTGAGATTGTAGTTGCTACCCCGCATCTGCTTGAAGGTACATTCGATATTGAGGTTACTGCGCGAGATCAATTAGTCATTGAGTTACAAAATAAAGCTAAAGAAAATGGTATTAATATTCAAATCAAGGCAGGATATGAATGCTATATATCACCAAAAACGCTTGTGCAGAACGATAAGCTCATTGATCTTACAATAAATAATAATGGGATGTATATTCTTGTTGAACTGCCGATGCACAGTATCCCGTTATATGTTGAAAACATTTTTCTCAGTCTGAAAGATCGTGGAATAACACCTGTGATTGCTCATCCTGAGCGCAATATAGTTATAAGCAGAGACCCAAATGTCCTGCTAAATTTTTTGTCAAAGGGATGTGTTGCCCAACTTAATGCTGGTAGTATTCTAGGCTATTATGGGAGAGTTATCCGTGAAACAGCCAAAATACTTTTACTGCACAATCTAGTTCATCTTGTTGCCTCGGATATGCACTCGATCAAATCTCCTATGATGTTTCAAGCATTGCCTGTGGTTAGTGCTTTGGTTGGCAATGATAAGGCTTCGTATATGTTTAACGTAGTTCCGCATCGGATTGTAATGGGTGAGAACTTTGATAGAGATGAGCCATTGCCTTATGAACCGAAGCGAAGAAGCTTAAAAAATATGTTGTTCGGAAAGAAAAAGAATTAATTTGGTCAAGTATTAGGTGAATCATTGTGAGAATACTGGGATTGGATATAGGGGAAGTCTTGATAGGCGTTTCTGTTAGTGATCCTTCAGAGATAATAGCTCAGGGATTGGAGTCTATAAGACGAGTGAATTTGAAAAAAGACTTAGAAGCGATAAAAAACCTGATAAACGAATACGAAACAGGTAAGATAGTGGTTGGTCTGCCAAAGATGATGAGCGGAGAAATTGGAATACAAGCTCAAAAAGTAATGGCTTTTGTCGAGTCGCTAAAAAAAACGGCTGAAATTCCTATAGTTATGTGGGATGAGAGGTTGACGACTGTATCTGCCAATAAGGTCTTGATAGAAGCAGACGTAAGCCGTAAAAAGAGGAAAAAAGTTGCTGATAAATTGTCAGCAATAATTATACTTCAAGGATATCTGGATAGTCATGGACAATAAAAAAACAACTCATAATAAACTAAGATATTACAAAAGGTACATAATCCGATTATGTAAGGTTATATTTAGTGTTCACGATGCAAACTTACTAGGGTCACAAAAAAAGATACATCCGATAATCTCTGACTTGAAACTCGGTATATCGAAATCAGGAACTGTTATAACTTTAATTATTTTATATATGTTTGGCATATTGCTCTTTTATTCTTGTATATCTCAGTTAATATCTCCTGTTGGGGGAAGTATGATAACTAAAGGTGTGATCCGTGTCAATCCGGGGATGAATATAGTGGGAGTTGGCGCCTTGTTAGCAGAGAAAGGGTTTGTCAGGAGCCCGTTCATTTTTCAGTTGGCTGGCATATTGAGTGGATCAAGCCGTTCTCTAAAGGCGGGAGATTATTCTGTTAATACTGCGATGAGTATCACGGATATACTAAAGCGGATTGTTTCTGGAGAAACCATTCTATACAAGTTCACTATACCAGAAGGATTCACTGTAAATGAAATTGCCAGAATATGGGAAGAAGCAGGATTTGGCACTTCAGCCAAATTCCTTGAAGTTGCGAGTGACCCCTCTCTGCGCAGTAAGTATAATATTCGTTCAGATAGTCTTGAAGGTTATTTATTTCCAAATACTTATATGTTTTCAAGTGGCATATCAGAAAAAGAAGCTATAGAGACCATGTTAAACCAATTTATGAAGGAAGTTTCTCCTGTTGTGGAAAAAAAGGTTGTTGATATTAATTTTTCTCTTCACGAAATTATAACATTGGCGTCTATTATTGAAAAAGAGGCAAAAGTAGAGGAAGAAAGACCTATAATATCAGCAGTTTTCCATAATCGTTTGAAACAGGATATGAAGTTGGAGTCATGCCCCACAGTTTTATACGGTCTGGGTTATCCCGATAGAAATTTGACTTATGACGACCTGAGAAATGCAAACCTTAAATGTAATACTTATGTATATAAAGGACTTCCACCCATACCAATATGCAATCCGGGTATTAAATCAATTATTGCGGCAATCAACCCTACTAATGATAATTTCTTATATTTTGTTTCTAAGAATGACGGAACTCATTACTTTACGCAAAACTACAACGACTTTCTTAGTGCCAAGAGGAAATATCAAGGCGCTTCGACAAGGGTGTAAGCTGGAGGAACAATGAATTCTCAAAGAACTATTGCAAAAGAAACTACGATCTCTGGGATTAGCTTACATTTAGGACTGGAATCTCACCTGAGATTCATGCCAGCAGATCCCAACTCTGGAATTATTTTCGTTCGTACCGATCTTGATGGAAGACCACAGATCAAGGCATATCCTGATAATACAATCACTGGATTTGCTAGACAGACTACCATAGGTAGCCAAGAAGCTAATATGCACACTATCGAGCATGTTATGGCGGCGTTAGCCGGACTTCGTATTGATAATGTTATAATAGAGTCAGATACTCCAGAGCCTCCAGCCGTAGATGGAAGTGCGCTTCCTTTTGTTGAAGCTTTGCAAAAAGCAGGTATCGTAGAGCAGAACGTTCCCCGACAAGAAATGTTGCTTACTGAGTTTTTTTCAGTTAGTGACAAAGATAAGGAACTTGTGATAACTCCTGCTGATAAGTGTAGAATTACTTATGTTTTTAAGCAAGATAGCCCTGTTGAGACAATGCAAGTATTTTCTGTGGAATTCAATGAAGAATCATTTGTGAAGGAGATCGCTCCTGCAAGAACATTTTGTTTTCGTAGTGAGATCGAACTGCTGAAGTCAAGAGGATTAGGCAAGGGTGGAAGTAATGAGAACGTAGTTGTAATTAATGATGATGGAAAGCCTGACCAGCCATTAAGGCTAGAGAATGAGATGGCAAGGCATAAGATTCTTGATATTATAGGCGACCTTTATCTTCTTGGTAACATTCCAAACGCACACATAATGGCAATCAGATCAGGTCACGAGCTTAATGTAAAACTCGTAAGTAAAATATCTGAATTGCATCAAAGGAACATTAGAATGAGCAATACTCAAACCACATTACCATTAGACATAAATGAAATCAAACGCATATTACCGCATCGCTATCCATTCCTCCTCGTTGATCGTGTAATCGAATTAGAGGAAGACAAGATGGCTGTTGGTATTAAAAACGTAACAGCCAACGAGGAATTCTTTCAGGGACATTTTCCGCAACAGCCAATAATGCCGGGTGTGCTTCAAGTCGAGGCGCTTGCACAGCTTGCAGGTATTTTGCTATTTCACAACAAGAAAGATGATGGTTCATTGGGCTTTTTTAGGGCAATCGAGAATGTCAAATTCCGTCGCCAAGTTGTACCTGGCGATCAACTAAAACTGGTAATTCAGCTTGATCGCAAAAAGAGTGGAATAGCGAAATTCATTGGGCAGATATTTGTTAATGATCAGACTGTAATGGAAGCAGAATTCACGATAGCATTTTAATTATTAATACAGTCGTCAATATATGCTTTAAAGTAACTATTGTTTTTTTGTGTAAAAGAGGTAAACCATGAAAATTCATGAAACGGCTATCATTCACCCGGGGGTAATACTGGGGGAGGATGTTGAGGTTGGTCCGTATAGCATAATCGAAGATGAAGTGAAGATCGGGAACAGAACCAAAATCGAACCTTATGTGCATATAAAGAGATGGTCAACTATCGGGGAAGATTGTCAGATTTACGAAAGCGTTGTTATAGCTAGTGAACCTAAAGACCTCAAGCATAATCCGAACGACAGAAGCTATGTCATTATAGGCGATAGAAATGCAATTCACGAGTATACGTCTATTGCAAGAGCAACATCCGCTGAGTCTATAACTAAGATAGGGAATGACAATCTTCTGATGGCTTACGTACATATCGCCCACGATTGTATTATTGGAAACAGGACTATCCTTGCGAGTTTTGCGACTCTTGGCGGACACGTTACCGTTGAAGATAAAGCAATTGTAGCGGCTCAATCGTCTATACACCAATTCGTTAGAGTTGGTACGTTGGGTTTTGCTGGCGCATGTGCGAAGATAGTTCAGGACGTCCCCCCATACATAATTGCCGACGGATACCCCGCAATTGTTCGATGTTTAAATACCGTTGGATTGATAAGAAACGGCATGTCATCAGAGAAACGACTTTTGCTAAAAAGAGCATTTAAGATACTTTTTCGCTCTAAACTTAATAGAACACAAGCTATAAAAAAAGTGCGAGAAGAAGTGGAAATGTGCGAAGAGATTGAATATCTATTAAGATTCATTGAATCTAGTAAAAGAGGTATTGCCATTTGAAGATCGGTGTGATTGCAGGTTCAGGCAAATTGCCATTAATCCTGACTCAACAAATAAAAAACTCAGACAATCAAGTGCTTGTGATCAGTATCACCAAAGATGCTAACGAGTCTTTAAAAGCCCTGTCATCAGAATTCTATGAGTTAGGCGTTGGGCAAATCAAGAAAATTATCAACACGCTGTTGGAATCCGACGTTAGCGAACTTTCCATTATCGGAAAGATATCAAAAGACGCTCTCCTTAATCCACTGCACCTTGACACAAAAGCTATCAAGATATTATGCAAACTCAAAGATAAAAGCGATGCCTCTATATTTTCCGCTGTTGCTGAAGAAATTGAATCGCATGGCCTCAAATTAATTGATCAAAGAACGTATCTTGGTAACTTACTTCCTGAAAAAGGCATTTTAACGAAATATAAGCCTTCAAAATCGCAATTACGTGACGTGGAATATGGCATGTCTCTGGCAAGAAATGTTTCCAAATTGGGTATTGGGCAAACAGTTGTGGTTAAGGATCAAGTAATACTGGCAGTTGAAGCCATCGAAAGTACAGACGAAACTATACGTCGTGGTGGAAAGCTGTGCAGTGGCGGTGCAGTAATTGCAAAAGCTTCAAAATCCGATCAAGATTTTCGTTTTGACGTCCCTACCATAGGTCCAGATACCATTGATGTTCTCATAGAATCCAGAGCATCTGTTCTAGCTGTCGAACACGAAAGGGCTTTTATCATTGAACCAGAGCTTACAGTCAAAAAAGCTGACGAAGCAAAGATAGCTTTGGTTGTTGTCTAGTATCCAGTATCTATTATGAATAATCCAAAGATAATGATGGTCGCAGGAGAGGCATCAGGTGATCTCCATTGTGCAAGGCTTGCTGAGAAACTCAAAGGTCTATGTCCAAACTTGATTTTATTTGGCATGGGTGGGAGATTAATGGCTCAAGCCGGGGTGCAGATTGATTACGATATATCTGATCTGTCTGTTATGGGCATCACAGAAGTACTGGGCAAGCTTCCGCTCGTTTTAAGCAGATTAAAAGGACTGAAATTACTCATTAATCAGCGCAAGCCTGATGCGATTGTTTTAGTAGACTTTCCCGATTTCAACATACGCTTGCTTCCTTATGCACACAGTCGAAAAGTTCCTGTGATATATTATATCCCACCAAAAGCATGGGCATGGCGCAGGAAAAGGGCTTATGTCCTTGCAAAATATACCTCTGCAATAGCGTCTATATTTCCCTTTGAAGCCAAAGTCTATAAAGAAGCCGGTGCAAATGTTCACTATGTGGGTCATCCTCTGATGGATATTGTAAAGCCATCATTGAGTAAAGCAGAAGCTTACGAGAAATTTCATCTTGATCCGAATGAGCCAATAGTAGGTCTTATGCCCGGAAGTAGAAAGAAGGAAATAAAGAAACTTTTAGGGATTATGATTGATTCAGCACGAATGATAAAGTCAAAAATCCCTGATTGCCAGTTCATCCTGCCAGTGGCACATACTATTCCCCGTGACATGATCCCAAATTTTACAGACCCACCGATTACAATCATTGACAGCACCGATGTTTACAATATGATGAGTATAACTGATCTTATAATCATGGCTTCTGGAACAGCAACCCTTGAATCCGCTTTTATGCTTGCCCCTATGATTGTGATATATAAGGTTTCAATCCTTTCGTTTATGGTAATGAGCAGACTTGTCAACCCAGAAGTTAAATCTACGACTTTACCGAATATTATCGCAGGGAAGATGATAGTTCCTGAGTTACTTCAGGATAAGGTGTCTTCAACAAATGTATCAGAAATAGCGATCAGGATGCTGAAAAATCCTAATATAATGGAAATTCAGAAAGATGAATTACGGAAAGTACGTGCGCAGATGGGTGATATCGGTGCCGTCGAAAGAGTTGCAAGATTGGTTCTTGAGCAAATCAAAACCTGTACCACCGAATAAGTGCCATAAATATAGCAAAACACATCAATATTCCAAGTGCAGGCAAGGTCTGTCTGTAAACTTTCGCATAGCTTGCCTTAAAATATTTCTGAGTAACGGAAAAGCAAAGATGAGTCGGAGATACAAGAACACCCACAAACCCGCTTACGTACGCCAGCATAACGAGATTGAAATCTACTGAACCGCTTGAACTCAAGAAAGGCAAAAGCAATGGAAACGTCAATCCTACATACCCGATTGTAATTCCAGTAATAAAACCGGTGATTATCGGAAGCAAGATTACAAGCAGAAAATGCGGGACGTTATATTCCAAAAAAGCATTTGAAACAAGCTCTATTGCCTTGCTATTCTCAAGCACAGCTTTAAAAAACATAACACTGAATATTAAAAGGAGGATGTCATATTTTAAACTTTTGACGATAATCTTTTTTAGCAGGGACGGTTTTATTTTATTTACAATGATGATCAATATAATAGATATTGCAATGGATATAGCAAGGTTTAACTTGGCAACTATGGGAAGCATGATCGCTATTAATATTGGCAAAACTCCGTTTAATACAACCCTTATGTCTTTGCCTGTTGCCTTATCTATGTTTGCTCTTTTGCTTTTTAGGCGTAATACGAACATAATGAAACCCAGTGTGAAAACAAAAATCACAATTGGAAAGTTAAGCAAGAATAGATCCTTAAAGGTGATCCCCAAAATCGCCACAGCTAACATAGGTCCGGGATATACAGGATTCAGATATTCTGTTATGTGCCTGAACCAATAATTGATGACAAGCTTTTTCTCCGGTTTTAGTCCAAGCCTGCTTCCTATTTCCTCAACGAATGGTGCTGAAAGCATCGCCCCTGATGGCGCAGGCACAAGACCTATCATAAATGGCAGTGATATGATAACAAATCTCATGTCCCCTATCAGCTTTTCAAGAGATACAAGCATATTACTCAAGATACCTGATTCAGTCAGCAGGTTGCTCAGATAAAAGACAAACAAAAACGCAACCATGAGGGTCAATACGTCAAGATTCGTCAAAGTTGTGTAGAAGTCAGTTAATATTCCCATGCCATGATGGAATAAAAGACCTGTCAGTACACTTCCAGCCAGAAGGGCATAGAAAAGGTCTATCTTAAACGTAGTTACAGCGATAATCAATATTAGAATTGAAGCCAGTTTTAGTATTTCAATCATTACATAGACATCCTTTTATTTAGGTCTATAAATCTATAATCCAATATGATTATACGCTGGATTAATGATCTATAGACCTATGAACTAAGCAAATAGATTAAGGATTTTTTCTTCTTTCTTGAATCATTTGAACTATTGTGTCAATATCAAATTTATCAAGCCATTCATGTCGTTCAACCGAATAATCTCCTCTACCTGTTTCAAATTGTTGTAAGAAACGCACCATTCCAACAGGACCTAGCTCACGTAAGAGTGCTTTTAAACCTGCTTCACGTATTTCTTCTAATGTCATTGGTTTTTCTGTTTTCATTTCTTTGAAACCTCCTCTAACCACTTCAAAGGATTTTTTACTTGAATACTAAGCTTGTCTGAGAATCGAGTTGCTAGACGGAGCAATTTATCATCAGTAGTCAATAAAATGTCAATATTACCACTTTCAGCGCAAGCGATATGTAGGGCATCAAATAGACGAAAGCCTAGTAATTCCAATTGTTTAGCTCGTTTTATTTCTTTTTGTTCAATCCGTATCAAATTACTGATATGAGATGCTAATAATTTAACTCGTCTTTTTTGTTCAAGATTGGGTATCAAATCTATTTCAAGGTCCAGCACCTCGCTACCTACACATTTAAGTTCACCTATTTTAACTTGATCCAGAATAAAAAGCACAGTTTCAGATTCAACACGAATACGATATTGTGTTTGATCATCAAAAGGTCTATTTAAACAACATGTGTCAAAATAAATGGTAACCATTCTTTTGATTCCTTATTATTACTTTTCCTTGCGGAATTTCCTTATTTTGTATTTTATAAGCAATAATCATTTCATGTAAAGCATCTTGAATCATTTCTCTACATTCTTCTATAGTTTTACCTTCGCTTATAACTTCTGGCCACTCTATTAATTGACCCATATAACCAGAATTTATTTTTACATATTTAGCAGTATAGGTGCTTAATATAAGTATCACCTCTTTTAAATGAATATCTTGTAATTTACAATCCCCATCACGGGTCCAACTATCGCCCAAATACTTCCTATCACGTAGTCGCCAAGAATCAGACCAAGAAAGAACGGTATCGCTTTACGGTGCATACCCATACCGCCCTGTTTCAATATTATATATTTTATCAGCCAACTGATGAAAAATGCAAACCAAAAATAATCCATTGCAAAACTAATAGCAAGGGCATATCCCGCCGGGTGTAGCGGCCACCAGAAGAAGCGCATCCTTAAAAATGTCATTACGAAAGTGCTTATCAGTCCAACACCCATGACCGATGTACCAGTCCAATCAGTAAGCGTAGGATTGACCATCCATCGCTGAAGCCTGTTAAATGCCTCCCATCCAAGCCACGACTTAAACCCGCCTGCGGCGGCATTACCACCATAACGATACGTTATGTCAAGGTTTGACCAATACGTAGCGATAAAGCTGACAAATACTGCGAGGATCATTGCACCTAATAATTTTCTATTGCTCATCTTTGCGGATTCCGACATCTTGAAAGCCTCGATCTGATTCGGCATCGGGTGATTCCTGTTGCACCTGTTGAACCAATAGAACATGGACATCATTGTTAAATCACCCGGATTTATTCGGCGTGTTCCTACTATTGAAGCAAGCATATCGTGAGGATTGACGAAATATATCTCATGTGGCGCCCCAAATTCCGCACGTACCCTTGCCATTGCCAGTGATAAAAGAAAGAATATGCCGAAAAAAGCGAATGTAATAATCATACTCATACCTGCTATGTGGCAAAATACGACAATAATCGTCAATGACAGAACAGCGCCTATGACAGCCCATCGGTATGGTAATGGTTCATTTGAATCGTCTATGTCTTTACCAAGCCCGACGAGTTTTTTGAGAACATCCAGAATATGTCTTCTCGTAACCCACAGCGCAACCAAAGCTAATGCTATCCATGCGCCAGACGCCTGTTCGTTAAAATATGGGAATCTAGCATCCCTGAATCCTAATGCGCTTCCAAGTATCTTTTCAAATAACCTGAATACGAAGAAAAACCAGCACGAAAACGAAAGATCAAGAGGCAAAAAGAAAGCCAGACCTATCGCAAAGGGATACATGGATATATTGGTTCCTGCAATAGCATTCCAGGGCTTTTCAGTGAAATAATGCCCTATGTCATATTGCTTTACCCAGCTTATGTATGGGACAGGCGGAAATATGTAATGCAGACCGTTAATTGTAGCAATAAATCCGACCATTCGTTTTCTGGTGAAGCGAACCAGAAGGGATGAACTATGGTGCCGAACATATTTTGGAGGGTGTCGTGTCCCGCCAGAGTCATTGAGACAACGAGCATTATGTATACAGTTAGCAATTCCCCTTGTGTCAAAGATGACCGTTGCCAGCGTTTGCCATAAAAAAAATTCAAAAATGTCACTACGAAGAGCATGAATACAGGAGTTACGAATAATGGCAGGCAGGAACCGTCAAGCGCATAATATTTTACTTCTATGACAGTGACCCAATAGCAATTTATTGGTATAAGAATACATCCCAGTAAAAGCGACCTCCAGGTGATGCCAAGTAATCTCTTTTTTGTTTTTATAGAATCTAAGGTTTGTTTTGTATTGTTTATTATTTCTTTCATATTTTATGTTTCTGGATGAATATTATCTCTAACCGTATATCAGTTTCTTCCATTTTAATCACCCCCAGTTGAATAATTTTATCTTATATAACTTGATTTGTCAAACTATAACGCACTTCTAACTCCCCTTTACCTAAAGGGGAGAATAATTCCCCCTTTGAAAAAGGGGGAAGGGGGGATTTAATTAGACACGTTATTTTTTTATGAATTCCAGCTAATATGTTAAACTTTCGCTGGAATGACAAAGCCATGTCAAATGTCATTCCAGCGAAGGCTGGAATCCAGAGATGCCATAAAATTCAATGTGTCTATGTACTATTCTTCTTCAAATTGATAATTTATTATATATGGTCTAAAGTTTTTAACACTTTTTTCCGATACTAATATAGATTATTGGAACGGAGTTTGCATTGGGAGATTTTATTAATCTCCTGAATAAAGTAGGGGCGAAGCATTTTTAGCTGGATCAAGATTTATAGCTAATTTATATAAACATAAAAATGCTTCGCCCCTACGGTAAACCCTATTTTTTAACGATTGCTTAATTTGGATCATATTGAGGTGCAAGATATGGGAAAAAGTAAGATTCTCATTGTAGATGATGAACCTGATATTATCGAGACAGTATCTTTTATGCTTCAGGCACGAAATTTTGATGTAATCACAGCATCTGATGGACTTGAAGGGCTATCAAAGGTAAGAAGTGAACGCCCCGATCTAACTCTTTTGGATATAATGATGCCGGGTATGGATGGTTACGAAGTATGTATCAAATTGAAGAAAGACAAAGATACGAAAAATATGCCCGTGATCATGCTCACTGCAAAAGGAGAGAATGAAGCGGTAACAATGGCTCATAGATCAGGAGCCGATGATTACATTGTCAAACCATTTAGCTTACCTACTTTGATCAACAAATTGAATAATCTTCTTACAAAATAAGGAATGGTTCACTTTCTAAACGGATTTAGGTAACAGTTCATTATGAAACCACAGATAAACACAGATGAACACGGATAGAAGAAAAGGTGCAGGATTCATAATACAAGATAGCAATCAGTGATCAGCAATTAGTATTCAGTATCTTATATCTTCTCAAATCTGTGTGTATCTGTGTTCATCTGTGGTTAATTTTCTGATTAAAAAGTGTTACCTTGATTGTGAACCATGCCCAAAATAATATAGTTAATATGAGATAGTGATATAATAGAAATGAGAATTCTAATTCTCTAATGAGTTTTTAGTGAGTGTATCATCTTGATATTAGTGTATATTATTGGAACGATATTTATGTTTTTTGATTTGCAGTTAGTTACAATGCCATGTATTGAAATGGAACGTATTTGTTTGTAAAAATATTAACTTGAATATCTAAAGATATAATTCTAACGAAAGTTAAGAAATTAATCGGGTAATGATAAAATAAATCAAATCCCCCCTTCCCCCCTTTGAAAAAGGGGGAATAAATCGAGTCGTGCCAACATTCCCCCTTAAAAAAGGGGGGAAGGGGGTTGTTTTTATTGAATGATCCCACCAAATTAATCCTAAAGTTTATATCTGATTGTTACGATATATAATACAGGGGAAGACTGCACATTAGGTTCCAGAAATCGGGCATTGAATTTGCTCTAGTAGGGGCGAAGCATTTTCAGCTAGAGCAAGGTATAAAGCTAATTTTACAAGTGTGAAAATGCTTCGCCCCTACAATCTTCATTAAACCAAATAATTAATTCGGTTGACCATGATTGTCAGAATTTCAACACCCAAATTTTACCTTGTCAGATATTCAGCATACATTTTGGGGAAAATATTTGACTTGACACTTAGATAAAGCTAGGATTATGATAAACCAACCTGAACAGTTATGACAAAATGTTTCTAGCGGGAGTCTTAAACATTTAAGCTAAATTCACAGGATTCATATATGACCAAAAGCAAAATACTTATAATAGACGACGAACGAGATATTGTTGATACACTGACTCTTATGCTCCAAGCCCGTGACTATTCAGTAAGTTCTGCTAAGGATGGGCAAGAGGGTTTGGATAAGGCTAAAAACGAACGACCAAATCTTATCCTCTTAGATATTATGACATCAGGAGTTGACGGTTATAACGTGTGTATGAAGCTGAAGTCTGATAGAGACACAAGGAACATACCAGTAGTCATAATCAGCAATAAAGTCGAGAGAGATTCGATTGTTAAATGCCATAATCTTGGCGTCAGCGACTTTATAGTTAAGCCGTTTAATTTGCCCACTTTACTTGGGAAGCTTGGTAAGTTTCTCGATAGATAGAATTTTCCTAAGTTATATTTAATAACAGTGGGAGGCTCTTTAAATCCCCCTTTTCATGAACATGGAATAATTAATCGGGGAATATAATCAAACTGGATTCCAGCCTTCGCTGGAATGACAAACACACGCAAAATGTCATTCCAGCGAAGGCTGGAATCCAGAAAAACTCTATTAATTCCATTACCCGATTAATTGTTAATCTTCATTTGAAGGAGATTTTGAGACGTTTGAATAGATAGGGGTAATTTCCTTATCAATGAAAACTAGGATGCGTCAATCTAGTGACGTAAACTCTAACAATGTACCAGGCAGGAGGTGAAGCAAGAAAAAACCTGGTGGTAAGTTTATTTTCCCCGGCTTGATACGATTATTTATGTGTGCGATCTATTCTAATGTTTATTAGATCACATTGGATCCCCCTTCTCCAGATCCTTCTACAAGGAACTGCTTTGTGATCTCTAACTGGATGATGTTTCGCACAGGATTTCACACAGGCTATGGTTATGAGATTTGCAATTCTCTCATAACCATAGTCTAATTTCAGTGAGGAGATTAAAAAAATGCGTAAGCTTATGAAGACCAAAAAAGGTTTTACATTAGTAGAACTCTTGATCGTCGTGGTTATATTGGGAATTCTTGCCGCTGTTGCTATCCCAAGGTTCTTGACTACCAGAGATGAATCACAGTTGAGAACTTGTCAGAGCCAATTGGCAGCGATAAATGGCGCTATTGATGAATGGCAGTTTATGCATCCTGCTGACCCTGTTCCTGCCGATTTAGCTGGTATTGTTGACAATACCGCTCGTTTCCCAGATGGTGTACCTGTGTGCCCAAAAGATAGTAGTGTACATTACGTTGTTGGAGATCCTGCTACTGATGGTGCTGATAGAGCGTTTTGCTCAATCCATGGCTCTATTAAGACTCCACCAACAGCGCCAGCAACAGAACTATAGGATATCATAATCTACTCACAGTTTAATTTTTGGGACAGTTAAATGCAGGGGTAGCACCACACTTAAGTGTAGAGCTACCATTGTAGGAGTTTGTGGGATTTATATCTGAAATACACAAACTTCTACGTGCTTGCCAAATTGATGATTGCTCATCTCTTGGTGAATAGCGATGTTCAAATTAAAGAAGAAAAAAGGTTTTACACTAGTCGAACTTTTGATAGTGGTAGTCATATTGGGAATTCTGTCCGGTGTTGCTATCCCAAGGTTCATGACTACCAGAGATGAAGCACAGTTCAGATCCTGTCAGTCTAATCTGGCGGCGATAAATTCCGCTCTCGATGAGCATTGTTTTGTGCATAATATTCAGTTATCGGATGTTGATGGCACTGTACTTGCTGCTGTTCTAGGCAATACTGACCGTTTCCCAGACGGGGTCCCAAGATGTCCGAAAGATGGCAGTGTTTATTATTTTATTGCTGGTAATAACAGAGCTAGCTGTCCGAATCACGGAACTATTGAAGTTCCAATACGACCATAATAGGATGAATGGGTCTTTAAGTTAATTAAAGACTAAAAGTCCTATTGTGGTTTGATTTTAGGAATGTTAAGTTCAGGAGTTTGTGGGGGGTATATGAAACTCACTCACAAACTTCTGCACACTTGTTTGCTAAATTAGGTTTTTTGATAATTAATGAGGGTGGCATAAAATTTGCATAAAAATTTAAAATCTCCCGATCTTAAAAGAGGGTTTAAGGGCGGGAAGTTTTTAAAAACAGGCATAAAACTTGGCAAAATGTCATTCCCACGAAAGTGGGAATCCAGTATTTTCAATTGTTTTATGGATTCCCGTTTTCACGGGAATGACAACCTTTTAAAACTTTCTGCCTTTGAATAAAAGAGGGAGGGGGATTTGATTGATATGCAAGATTCATTTCGCTATAAAATGTCAAAGAGTTTAAAATTATTGGCTTATTCTCACAGAAGCATGAATGCTTGGAGCAACTTAAATGATTATAACAGATACACTCGTCAGTCTCAGTAACTATCAGATAGACCGCCGCATAGCGCAGATACTCCCCGAAGAATCAGTACGGCGCCTTGGGATATTGCCCGTAAAGATTGAAGGTGAGCAACTTCACGTCGCTACCACTGCACCGGTTAACCTGCCCGGTCTTGATGAGATAAAACTTGTCACCGGTTTGAAGGTGAAAGCATTGTTAGTGGCTAAACAGGAACTGGATTATGCAATAAATGAGCAATTTAGTGCAAATCAGACGTCCAAGCAGGCTATTGTAGATATGACGTTTCAGGAGCTTGGGGTTTCAAGGACAGCCTCATCTCAAGAGGCATTGCTTGACATTGACGAAGCCCCGGTAGTTGCTCTGGTCAACTCAATTCTGCGTGGGGCGATCAACGATGGAGCCAGTGATATACACCTTGAGCCCGGTTCTCCAGAGATGCGGGTCAGATACAGGATAAATGGTCTTCTGCATGACATTACAACTGTTCCCAAATACATAGAACCGTCAATCGTATCAAGGATAAAACTCCTGGCTGACATGGATATCACCGAAAAGCGAAGGCCTCAAGATGGCCACATAACAATGACGATCGGGCGCAGACAGGTTGACCTGCGTATTTCAAGCGTTCTTACCATAAACGGCGAGAAGGTAGTTATAAGAGTTCTGGATAAAGAGACTAATCTGGTTGATCTAGAACATCTTGGATTTTCGTCTGAGCAACATGAAAAATTTAAAACATTTATTTCTCATCCCTATGGTATGATCCTCGTCACAGGTCCTACAGGTAGCGGTAAAAGCACTACATTATATGCTGTATTAAAAGAGCTTGATTCACTAACAAGAAATATTATAACTGTTGAAAACCCTGTGGAATACCAGATGACTGGTATCAGCCAAATTCAAGTTAGTCCTTCCATAGGACTGACCTTTGCCGCCGCACTTCGTACAATACTTCGGCAAGACCCGGACGTCATAATGGTTGGTGAGATCCGTGATACTGAAACTGCTGAGATCTCAATTCAGGCGGCGCTTACCGGACACCTTGTGTTTAGCACATTACACACTAACGATGCTCCGGGTGCTGTAGTAAGGTTACTGGATATGGGAATACAGCCATTCCTTACTGCTTCAGCAGTGATCGGCGTGGTATCTCAACGTCTGGTTCGCACCATCTGTCCCGAATGTAAGGAATTCTACCGTCCATCTCCTGAAGTGCTGAAAGTGTTAGATGCTCCTCCCAGTGTAACACAATTGGCACGAGGTAAGGGATGTGATTTTTGCAGGAACACTGGTTATAAGGGACGTTCTGGTATCTACGAAGTATTTGAATTGGACGACGACGTTAGACGGCTTATACTCACTCAAGCCCCTACAAGTGAGATCAGAAAACTTGCCCTGGAAAAAGGAATGAAGTCATTAAGCAGGGTGGGAAAAGAAAAAATATTACAAGGGATCTCGACAATCGAAGAAGTAGAGAGAGTTGTATATCTGGATGCGGAATGACACACCCCTGTACCCTTCTCAAGAGGGGAGTTAAACAACCCCCTACCCCCTATAATAAGGGAGACATAATTCCCCTCTTGAGAGGGGATTAAGGGGTGTGTTAAAAAAATATTGGTGATAAATATGGCAAAATTTAGTTACGTTGCAAGGGATATAAATGGCGCGTTATATAGGGGCGTACTTGAGGCAATTGATAAAAAAGAAGTGCGTATCAGTTTGAGGCAGAAGGGATTCTATCCTACTGCCATTCGCTCTGTGCGTGAGTGGAAAAAGTTCGTATTGTTCAGCAATATCACAGGAGATGAAGTTGCGGTTTTTGCGGAACAGCTTTCAATCATGGTAGATGCGGGCTTAACTCTGGTTAAATGCCTGCAAACTCTGGCAGACCAGACCAAAAATTTAAAGTTTAAGGATATTATAAACTCCATAAGGCAGGAAGTTGAAAACGGAGTGTCATTTGCCGATGCGCTGAATAACTATCCCAAAGTGTTTTCTAACCTGTTTGTAAGCCTTGTAAGGACAGGAGAAATAGGCGGTGTTCTGGCTAAATCGCTGAAACAGATAGCCGATTATCTTGATGGTGAAAGGCAGATTAAGCGAAGAGTAAAAGCCGCCCTTATATACCCTAAGATCGTTCTTGGTATGTGCGTTCTGGTTAGTATTTTTTTAATTACGTTCATCGTGCCAAAATTTATGTTTTTATATAAAGGTATGAATATTAGTATGCCTTTGCCCACACGCATAATTATAGGGGTCAGCAAATTTGTTCCAAAATATTGGTGGCTACTATTAGGTGGTGGTGGTGGCATATATTTTGGCTACATGAAGTTCAAGGCAACTGATTTAGGTAGGAAAGTGCTTGATTATGTGAGTTTATATGCACCTATATTTGGAGCTCTGGGTAGGAAAACGGTAGTTTCACGCTTTATAAAGGTTCTCAGCGCACTTACTGTAAGTGGAGTTCCGATAATGCAGGCTCTTGACGTGGCGAAAGAGGTTGCTAATAATTCTATTATGGGTGAAGTTATAGATAGAATTCGAGAGAACGTAAACTCTGGCGGGGGATTAAGAGAACCTATCGCCGCTAGCAATTTGTTTCCACCTATGGTAGTACAAATGGTGGGAATGGGAGAGGAAGTCGGTAATATAGGAGAATCGCTGGAAAAAAGCTCCAACTTTCTGGATCGAGAGGTAGAGGCGCAGGTTAAGAGTATTATGACAAAGATTGAGCCAATGACTACTGTTGTAATAGGGGGGGTTGTCGGACTAATCTTGCTGGCAATCTATATGCCTATGTTTGACGTGACTAAGATAGCGAGTGCGAAATAGCTTCTACTGTTGAGAAATGACATAATAAGCTTAGTAAAAATACCATTTAGTGAGAAAGGCATTCAGATGGAGGTGCATAAATGGGTACTTTAATTAAAAAAAGCCAATTACTTAACTTCAGTGTTTTAACAAAGAGAAAATTATTTAGACAGCTAATGATATTAACAATTTTTGTCATAATCTGTCTGATCACAAGTTCTGCTGTTTATTCAGCCGTACCTGTTGTGAAGAACCAGAGCCTTCAGCGTAACTTTGGAAGTATGGTTATTAGATATGATCTTTTATATTCTGAACCCGGCACAGTCAATATTAGTCTTGAGTGTTCATATAATACCGGCGGGGCATACAGTATTACTCCACATTCAGTAACAGGCGCTGTTGGGGACGTTCTCCCAGGTACAGGAAAACAGATAAACTGGAATGTAGATGCTGATTTGCCGGGCGCAAATATATATCTGGTGCGAGTAAGGTTGATTGCAAGTAGCGCAACAAATACCATAAGATACGTTACCAAAAAAGGCGCAGATATGGTACTAATCCCAAGTGGGAGTTTCCAAATGGGTAGTCTTGCGACCACTGATGGTATGCCAATTTTTGGTGATGAGGTGCCGAAACATACCGTATCTGAAGATGCCTATTATATGGACACGCACGAAGTAACCAATGCGCAATATGCAGATTTTATGAGCGCAACTGGACATGCTGCGCCATTATATTGGAACGATTCAAGATTCAATGCACCAACTAAACCTGTCATAGGGGTGACCTGGGATGACGCAGTTACTTACTGTAACTGGGCAGGCAAAAGATTGCCAACGGAGGCTGAATGGGAAAAGGCGTCTCGAGGTGGATTAGTAGGAAAAGAATTTCCATGGGGTAATACCCTCGACCGTAACTATGGCAATTTTGCAAGTGTGGAAGGTCCGGATACCTGGAACGATACATCCCCTGTATGTAGTTTTATGCCAAACGATTATGGATTATTCGATATGATCGGCAATGCTTATGAATGGTGCTCAGATTACTACGAATACTATTATTACGATGGATCTCCTGGTAGTAATCCACCTGGTCCAGATACTGGACAAAGCCGGGTTCTCCGGGGCGGTTCGTGTTATGATGGGTTCTTCCCAAGCTACTTGCGATGTGCTACGAGGTACAGCTATATCTCGTCAACTACTGATGGGATTGTTGGTTTCCGCTGTGTATCGAATACCCATGATTAAAATGAGCAATGGAATTAATGTTTTTGGTTATTAAAGTTTTACAAATCCCCTTCGACTTCCCTTTTCGTAGGGAGTGCGCTTATACCCTTATGAACACTAACTAATCAATCGGGCAATAGATTCAAATGGATTCCAGCCTTCGCTGGAATGACAGCCCACTGTAGAATGTCATTCCAGCGAAAGGCTAGAATCCAGAGAAGGCTATTCGGTTTATTACTCAAATATTTATTAACCTTCATTAGGGGATAAAAGGGGATTTAATATAATTTATTTAACCAAAATAGCTAATTCGATCAAGCAACAATAGGTTATTCAATGGGGTAGTGAGGTAAGCAGTAAAATTTGATATGAAATTAAGGTGCTTGATGAAATTATGAACAAAAAAAGTAAACGTGGATTTACCTTTGTTGAAGTTATGGTGGTTGTAGTAATACTTGGGATTATGGCAGCTGTAGCAATACCAAGATTTAGCTTTAATAAAAAGCTAAGTTATACAACTGCAAAAGAAGTTGTTAGTAATCTGAGAGATGCAAGAAGCCTGGCGATTAATACGGGAGTTAGGCATTACCTGGAATTGTTTCCCTCAAGTCCATATACAGAATATAAGATATTTGACGATTCAGACACCCAGGTGGGAGAAACCAAAGCAATTCCTGACGATGTCACTTGTACGGCATCTAGTAACACTTTTTCTTTTAGTTATCTTGGCGAATGTAATGGCGGGATTAGCGGTACAGTAACCCTCGCAGGCGAGGGTGAAACGAATTATATCAATGTGATAGGTATTACAGGAAGAACCTCTACTCCTTAACAGGACTGATATTTTTGGCTCTTTGGGATTTTATGGGAGAATTAATCTTGCATACCAATCAAATCCCCTCTAACTCCCCTTTAGCTAATCTCAGGGGATACCCCCGAGACCCCAAATCAGGGGAGAACCAATTCCCCCTTTGAAAAAGGGGGGAAGGGGGGATTTAAAATGCTTTTTTCCCCGTCATTTACCAAAGAACCTTATTTTTTGAGGTTTTGGATAATGCTTCGAAATAATAAAGGTTTTACACTAATTGAAGTTTTGCTTGCAATTACACTGTTAGGCATAGCTCTGATACCTATTATGCAGACAATGCCCGGTATGTATCGTATTAATCGTGAAATGATCAACGAAAATACCCTGTCATTCCTTGCACAACAAAAAATTGAGGAAGTTAAGAGCGTATTGTGTAATGACACTGATTTTAGCGGCGCATCGTCTGGTAATTTCTACGGTGCTGATTTTACCGATGGTACAAACTATCAATTTAGCATTACAACACCAATTAGTAATGATGGATCAAGAACTGATCTTAAAGTTGTTGTAGTCAAGGTATGGCATGGAGTTAATGGCAGTAGTTATGATTCAGCAGAAAATAAAATCGAATTATCAACCAAAATATTTAAAAGGTAGCAATCGTTAAAAAATACAAAAATTGCAATAAAAACAACCCCCTAGCCCCCTTTGGTAAGGGGGAATAAGTCAAATCGTTATTGGATTCCCCCTTAATAAAGGGGGATACAGGGGGTTGTGAAAAACGCTAAATTACTATGTCAAAATGGCATTTTTTAACGATTACAGGTAATGAAATTAAAATCTGAATAATCATTGGTCAACCAAATAAATAATTTGTATTATCAACAAAGGTTAAAAATCCCCCCGATTTATAAGGATGAGGGGTGAAGGATGAGGGATGAAGGATAAAAGATAAAAGAAATAACTTCATCCCTCATCCTTCACCCCTCATCCTTCCAAAAAGGGGGGGAGCTAAAGGGTATTTGATTTTTCATTCGGAGGGTGGTAATCATGATGACGAAATTTGCTCTAAAACGTAAAAAAGGGGTCACTCTTATTGAGTTGCTGATAATTGTAGTTATTATCGCAATAGTAGGTACTGCTGGGGCTTTGTCGTTCAAAAGCGGACATAATACATGGGGAAACTCTGATAAACAGTCAGAGACAATACAAAATGCAGTCGTCGGCATGGAAAAACTAGAGCGCGAGATCAAAAACTCGCCGGGTTTAACTAGCTTTAGTGATTCAGCAATAAGGTTTGCAGTTTTAAGAAATGATGGTAGTGGTAATTATGTAACCCAATATGCAATGGCTAAAAGAAATGGCGACTATCTCATGTATGGTGAAAGACCCACAGATTCGAGTAATGAAGGGGACTGGACTTTAAATAATCTAGCCTATCCTGTAACAAACCTTTCTTTTAGTTTCCTAAAAAGTGATGGTAGTCCTGCTGTTCCGGGTACAGATGGGCCTGATACTGTAAAATCAATAGAAATTAAGATGACTACCGCTGACGGTGATATTACTATACCTTTGAAATCCAAAGCCTATCTGGTTATGAATTCAGATGGTGTGGTTGACGCAGAGCATTTTGATGGTACTCCCGACCCGGACGATACAGGTGAACACCACTTTGATGAGGGAGAAAAAGATACAGGCGGTGTTCCACCTCCACCGGGGTCCAAAGGAGATGGCGCTGGTGGGTGGAGTATTGCTGATTACGCCGTTTATGGTGACACTGGGGTTATCATAAATAACAGTGGTAAAGTCTATGGCAGCGTAGGCACGGGCGGTGCTACTTATGATTCTCACAATAGCGTCGAAGTCCAGGGGTACCTTGTGGCTCGTGGAACTCTCAATATGAACAATTCTGGTGCAATATGCGGCGATAGCGTCGCTGCCGCTTATGCGTCCCCTTCCAGTGTTAGTTTTGCAAACAGCGCCAGAGCTAATGCTCATTTCTGGACACGAAGGAATATAAACATGTCCAATAGCTCATGGATTCATGGAACTGTTTACCATCCTTCTACCACTAGCATAGCACTTAGTGGCTCATCAGGATATGACAAGGATGTAACAGAACTAACATCGAGCCCTCCTATACCATTGACACCGCCTAACTGGATGGAAAAACTACTCCCCAAAATACCCGCTGGTGACCCTGATGCCTTAGGTTGGGATCTACCTCCCGGGCTTGACTGGACGACTCAACCATTTCTTGGAGGTTTGCCCGGAGGAGTAAATAAAAGCTATGCAAACCAAAGTGACAGTTTACTAGCAGGTAATTATGGCAATCTAACTTTGAAGAATAGCAGTAATGTTACTATATTACCCGGTACATTCCTTAATCTGAGTTTATCTAACAGTTGCCGTCTTAATATGTCAGCCGGAGATTACTATTTTAATAGCATTAGCATAAGCAATAGCTCAAGAGTGAAGTTTGATTTTACTGCAGGACCGATACGGATATTCGTTAAAACGACAGTTAACTTGTCGAATTCGTCGTCATTTGAATACGGTCCCGGTAGCGGTACTTACTACGGTGCAGATTTACTTTATCTTGAGGCAAAGGGAGGCTTAACTTTTTCAAACAGCGTACAATGGCGGGGATTTATTTATTGTCCTAATGGCAGCGTAAGTTTCTCTAATTCTACAACTCTTGCCGGCGCTGTATATTCTAAGCAGCAAGTCGATCTTTCTAACAGTACAGTTGTTACTTTTGTGCCTCCTCGTTACTATGGTAAAAATAATTCAGGGAATCTATTGGGGAGTACGTTTTATAGACCCTAGTGGTTCATCGAATTAATTCTTTAGCTTAAATGAAAGGAATCAAATCCCCTCTAACTCCCCTTTAGCTATAGGGGAGAATAATTCCCCCTTGAAAAGGGGGATAAAGGGGGATTTAAAGACTCTCGTATTAAAATAAATAATTAATTTGGTTAAATACAAATGAGTTTGGTTCATTATTGAAGGTATGAGAGATGAATATCTCCAAAAAAGCTATTAATAGCTCGTTTCATAAAAAGAATAGGGGTAGCAGATATACAAAGGATAAACGAGGTTTTGTGCTGATATTGATGTTGATGTTAATTTCATTAATGTCGGTTCTTGCTATAACCTCGTTTGAGTTGGTAACCGATACAACCAAGATCACCGGTAACCATAAACGTTATCTTCAGGCTTTATATACGGCTGATGCTGGTATAGAGCATACTGTTTATGTGTTAAAAAGAGCGGATCCTTGGAGTATTACATGGGGGACCCAGAGTACTTTACAAACATTAGCGATGGATACTGAGGATCAGGGTACTAACAATTGGAGTTGGAGTGGTTCACCAAATTATAGGTGGACGTTATCAAATTCTGATTATTCAGTGACAGTAACAATAAGTTCTGATTCTTCCGTTCATAAAATATTTGTTGAGTCTACGGGAGCAGAATCTGGGTTCTCAAAAACTATCCAAGCTGAGATTGAAAATTCACCAGTAAGGATAACTCGTTGGATGGAGAAGGAGATGTAGAAGGCGATGTTGGGTAAAAGAAAACATACAGTCGGTTTGTATATAGGTTCACAGAAGACAGTATTAGCAAGGATTCAAAGGGTTGGCTCTAATCATGCGATAATAGACCATCTTGGAGTTGCTGATACACCACCGGATGCCTTTGGCGAGGATGGAATCGTCAACGTGCCTTCTGTGTCAAAAGTAGCCCGTGATCTTTTGGATGAAATTGGTGTAAAATCGCAGGATATAGCCCTGACTATACCCGCAAGGCAAGGAGTTATTATAAGATTATTGACACTTCCATCAATGTCAAAAAAGGAGATGCGAGAGGCGCTTAAAAGTGAAGTAGAGAACTATGCCCCTCTATCAAGTGATGAGCCTGTTTTGGATTTTCAGACAGTGGGTCAAACTTTCGAGGGAGCTGTACAAAAAAACGAGATTCTGCTTGTTGCTGCAACGAAAGGATTGATACGCTCTTATATAGCCTCTGTTGAAGCCGCCAACCTGAAGACATCAATAGTAGAACCGTTACCACTTGCTGTTCTCAGAACTATCACACCAGTATATGAAGGCGAAGACGAAAACGGTCAGATGGGATCAACCAATGGTACGGCGATGATAGTCTGTCTTGAAGAAAATGATGGAACGGTGGCTATCGCAAGAGGACAATCTATCCATTTTATACATAGTATTGAGTTTGGCAGAGCTCAACTTGAGGATGCTCGTGCATTTGGTGAATTAGCAAACGAACTCAGGTCATCTATAACTTATTACCAGACAACTTTCCCGGATCAGAAAGTTGAGAAAATCATCCTTTTTGCAGATGGCGCCGAAAGTGAAAACATTTGCGTAAGGTTAAGCGAGTTTCTAGATATACCAGTCGTTGGTCCGCCAATTCCTGAGACTACTGATGAATCCACAAGAGCTGCGTTGGTAGCGAATAATCTTTCGGCTTATGCCGCTATTGGTACGGCAATGTTTACCAAAGGTGAAGGGGTTATCAACCTGATACCAACGAGGGGCGGTATCAGTGTAGGAGGGGTAGTTCCGGATCTAAAAAAGCAAGTGCTGATGAGTGGGTTAGTTGCTGGATTGACGATATTCTTGGCAGTTTCATCAACCTTTGCCTTGAAAGCGATTACAAGGTCTATACACCAAAAGACTACAAATACTATTCGTGCTCGTGAAAGTATTAGTGAAGGAGCCGCTATGGCAGGTGTAGAAACGGAAGTTGCACGCCTTAGAACACAAATCCAATTGGCAAAAGCCACTCTAAATTCTATTTCAACTGTTCAATGGACTGATCTACTTCCAGAACTCAGAATGATAATACCAAAAACTTTGTGGTTAAGCAATCTTACATGGCAAGAGGATAACGACGTGGTCTTGAGTGGGAGTGCTTTATCTTACGATTCAGTATTTAAGTTCATAGACACGTTAAAGGCTTCACCCTATTTTACTTATCCTAAACTCACTTTCATACGAAAGGCTTCGGTGAATGATAGTGTCACCATGCAGTTTGAGATTAAGTGTGGGTTGTTAAAAGAGAAGCTAGGCGGACAGGAGGTTAACCTTGGGATTAGCTGATTTAACTGAACAAAAAAAGTTCTCTATGGTACAAATTGTGATATATGTGATTGTTTTCTTAATCGCAGGATATCTTTCGTACAGATTTGTAATATCGCATGAAGTGAAGAATCTTCAGTCTGCCCAGACTGAGTATAAAAAAGAAAAGGTAATTCTAAAAGCATTAGAGGAAAAGGCACAGAGCATCAATGCTTTGGCTAATAACGCTCAAAAATTGGAAGCCGAATTGATCAGTATACGCAGTCGAGTTTTTAACGAGGATAACGATGTCCTTGGTTTCATGAGATCGCTTCCTGTAACTACCAATATGACTGGAAACAATCTAATGTCTATCGTTCCACTTGATGTAAAGTCTATATTGGAGCCTCCTCCACCGTCATCAACTGGATCTGATAAAGCTAAAAATACGGTAGCACAAAATGCTCCAGCCTCACTTCAAACTTTACCGTGTAAACTAAAGCCAATTGAAGTATCTTTCTTGGGAGGATATGGAGACGTCATTCACTTCTTTGATGAATTAAAAAAACTCGGACAATATATGACAATTAACAATATATCTTTACTCGGTGGATATGACGCTGGACAAGTCAATGTAAAGGTTGTTCTGAATCTTTTACAAATGGGAGTTGATGTAGGGACACCTTCACCACAAGTCGCAGCAATAACTCAAAGAGTTGCCAGCATAGAGTTAGCAAAGCAAGCTGCACAAGCCGCAACAGCACATACTGCAGCAGTTGAAAGCTCGATGCAGGAGGGGAATATTGTAACACCACAAGTAGCCACAGCTATAAAAAGACCAATGCCGACAGCAATTGGCATAAAACCAATACAGACAGTAACTGTTGCACCCTCAACACAGACGGCGAAATCAGCAATCGCTGTAAAGCCTGCACAAAAGGTTACGCCAGTTCAAACGGCGAAACAGCCTCAAGTCACTGTCAAACCAACACAGACAGTAGCTGTTGCACCTTCAATGCAAACGGCGAAATCAGCAGTAAGTGCTGTAAAGCCTGTGCAAAAAGTTACGCCAGTTCAAACGACAAAACAGCCTCAAGTCGCTGTCAAACCAACACAGACAGTAGCTGTTGCACCTCCAACACAAACGGCGAAATCAACGGTAAGCGCTGTAAAGCCTGTGCAAAAAGTTACGCCAGTTCAAACGACAAAACAGCCCCAAGTCGCTGTTAAACCAACACAGACAGTAGCTGCTACTGAACCTACCCAGACTGCAAAGCAAAAAAGTAGTAATGCAATACAATATGCAGTTCGAGTTGGAAAATTTTCTTATTACGAGAATGCGGAGAACCTTGCTAAAACACTCAAATCCCATCAATACAATGCATGGATAAAGCCATACTCATATAAGGGAAAGACAACTTACTGGGTATACGTTGGCTCGTTTGAAACGAAAGATAAAGCGGAAAATTTTGCCGAATCAATGCAACAGAAACTGTCATACATAGATGATTATGTGATTATGGATGTAAAAGCAGGAATTCGCAGGAATTCTTAGGGTATAAAAACATTCGAGATACATTTTTTTCATTTAGTGTATTTATCAACGAAAAAAGAACCTTCGCTTTGTTCATAATGGTAATTTCTTATCGTCTTGAATGAAGCGAATATCAAATTTTTGTTATAAGTGAAAAACTTGTGTTAGGGAGTATAACTGCAATGAATAAGATATTTAGATTTATAGCGATATTGTTATCTATTGTGTTGATAGTGGGTATTGCCGGTTGTAGTGGCAAGTCGAAGACCAGTAAAAGTAAATCTGTAATACAAGAAGCTTCTGCTCAAGAATCAATCCCTGCAAGTAAATCAGTATCAACTGCGCCAGCAAGCCCTGTAGACCCGGAAGATATTCCAGTTCAGTTGCGTGTACTTCCAAACGATTTCGGACGGGATAATCCATTCGTACCATTGGCGGGGGCTGATTCAAAAGGAAAAAAGCCTACGACTTTTGATATGGATCAAGAGAAAAGGCTGATGCCACCAAAGACTGCCATCAAAAAGTCCGAGCCTTCACCTTTGCCGAACGTTCGTCTGTCACTGGCAATTGATGGAAATACCGCTATTTTTGAAGATAATAAAGTCAGCAAGGTTGCGTCTGTTGGAGATACTGTGTCTGGAATGAAGGTTCTGGAAATTCGAGGAAATGAAGCTGTTTTGAGTAGTGGTACTAAAAAATTCGTTGTAACACAGGGAGGAGTTCGAGAGGAATCTCCTGCCCCTGCTGTTCCGGTTCAAAATAATAATGTTCCTAAAAACCCCAAAAAGAAATAATATATTATTAGAACTAAAATGGTATAAATAAACAAAAACAAATTTTTATTTGCACAGAAGAGAGACAGGCAAGAATGTTTTTAATATGTAAATGTACTAAAAGGAAAGGAGATTAAGATGCGAAAAATTATCATTCTGGTTTGTATTCTCCCACTTGTTTTATTCACCTTTACCTTTAATTCTTCAGGGAAAGACGTTTCAAAGCATAGTGAAAGTGGTAACCTAGTGATGACATATTATGATTTGAAAACTGAACTTCCTGTAATCGGTGAGATTACTGTTGATAAGGCGATTTTAAATCTAGACTGGACGGGTAAGGGAAACGAGGTTATAACTCTGCCCAATAAACACAATCGTCACATTAAGTTTGATAATGCAGATGGGACAATAACTCTGATAGGAGTTTCTCCTTCTACCTATGAAGGTATAATAATTGTGATAAAGATTGTGTCTGGCACTATAAGTGAACATGATACAGGGACGGTATCACCCGATACTGTAGATGCATTATTCAATGCAAAATCTGTGGAGATTACAATCCCCGCATTTCCAATAATTAAGTTGGGACAAACCGTAATAAAGATACAAGACGGTCAACTTAAATTTGCGAAGTCAAAAGACCTGGCGGCGCCTAATAAGAATATGACTCACATAACTACTTTTGCCAGGCTTAAAAAGGATAATATTTAGGTATTTAACCAAAATAATGTGAATTACTGGAACTCTATCCGTTTTTATGCAAAGTGGGATTTTGTAGTATCCAGTTTTGATAAGCAAAAGGAGCAAAAGAAAAGAAGAATGAAATCAAGAATGTTGTTTCTGATCACTTTTACATTAATATTCTGCTCATATTTTGTTATGCCGGGTATCTCAGCAGTTACGGATCAAGGCAAGCCTGTTACTCTTGACGCCAAAGATAATGATATCCGTGATGTGCTTGCAGGACTGGCAAAGGCAAACGGGGTTAATCTGTTGATGAGCAATTCCGTACAGGGAAGGATTAACATATCCCTGAGCAATGTGCCTTTCATGAAAGCAGTAGAGATGATTGCTAAAAGCAACGGTTTTGTGGTTGAAAAATTTGATAATATATTAATTGTTGCAAAGCCAGAAGATATAAAGGGACTCTTACCCACAATTACAAAGGCTATAACATTACAGTATGCTTCTGTTAATGACTTAAAGCAAGTTTTAAGCGGAACCACCGTAGAAGGTGTTGAGGTAGCATTAGATCAGAGGACTAACTCAATATTTGTCACAGGATCGGAACGCGACGTTCAAAAAATTGAGGATATTGTGAAACTTCTGGATGTTCCGATACCAGTGAAGGCACAAGCTGTTGTTTCTACAAAGATGTTTCCGCTGAAATATGCTAGTGCGGCTGCAGTCCAAAAGACTATATCTGATCTTTGCTCCCCCGCAGGTAAAGTTACAATTGATGAAAGATCAAATTCATTGATTATTACAGATCAGCCCGCAGTTTTCGATAAAATATCGGAGATTATAGCACAATTGGATATACAGACCGAAGCGGATAAACAAAAGGCTCAAGCCCAACAGGGACCTCCGTCTCAACCGGTTCTACTCACACAGGTTTTCAATCTGAATTACATTGAGGGTTCCGCAGTCAAATCAATTATCCAAACGATATTAACAACAAATGGCAAGGTTGAATCGTTTATTAAACGAAAAGATATAGTCATCGTAGAAACTATGAGTACCGGTGGAGGTGCTAGCGGATCTGGAGCTGGCGGTGGTTCATCAGCAAATATGGCTAATTTTTATAAAGAAAAGTGGTCTGACACATTAGTTGTTACCGACATTCCTGAGGTTATAGAGAAAGTAACTGCTTTAATTGCTGAATTGGATGTAAAGTCACTACAGGTCAGGCTTGAAGCCAAGATGGTTGAAGTTGAATTAACTGGTAAAGATCAACTTGGCATAAGTTGGGGTGCAACTCACAAACCATCAGGATCAACGATAGATGGAGTTTTTCCCGCTGTAATTGAAAATGGTGTAGAGATAAATCTCGGTACAATATCTCAGGGTAGCTTTAAAGATATTTTGCTCAAGTTACAGGCATTGGAGACACAAGGTAAGGCAAAGCTAATATCTAATCCATCTGTGATCGCTATTGATAACGAACTGGCACAGATGATCGTTGCTGATAAGATTCCTATATTAAGTACCTATCAAACTCAGTTCAGTGCTTCTACACAAGTTGAATTTATTAATATCGGGGTTATGTTAAACGTTGTTCCACATATTACGGAAGATGGCTACATTCTTGTGGATGCGATGCCGATAGTAGACTCCATAAAGCAATGGACAACTGGAGAGAATCCTCAACCTATAATATCTTCACGCATGGCTCATTGTCGAGTAAGGGTAAAGGATGGTGAAACGTTTGTGATCGGAGGTTTAGTAAAAGATGAAAATATTGAATCTTCAGATCAAGTACCATTTTTCGGTAAACTCCCATTGATAGGTCGTCTTTTTGGAACAACAACCAGTAATAAAACGAAAAGCGACCTTATGATTTTTATCACTCCTAAGCTCATTAAAGATAATGAGTAGTGGGTCTTGTAGGAACTTGGACAAATAATGGAACTACAATTAGAATCTGAAAAAGAAAGTATTTATATACCTGCGGATATTCTGGTAGTAGACGACGAAGAAAGTATTCGTCATATCCTGACTATGGTACTGGAAGAAGAGGGTTATACCATTACTACTGTTTCTGATGGCAGTGAAGCCATAGAGCGGTTTGAGCAAAGTGGCTTCGATCTGGCTATTGTTGATGTAAACCTTCCCAGTGCAGGAGGAATTGAGGTACTCAGAAGAATAAAGCAAGCAAATGCAGAAACAGAGGTTATAATAGTTTCTGGATACGCCAGTCTTGATACCGCTGTGGAGGCAGTACGCGCTGGCGCTTATGATTATATAATTAAGCCTTTTACTGTACAGACAATTATTGAAGTTGTAAAGCGAGGACTTGATAAAAGAAAGCAAGTAGTCGAGGCTAGACAACAAATAACTCAACTGGAAGAAAGAAATCGTGAGTTGGGGTTGCTCTATGAACTACGAGATGCAATTGGGTATACATTGGATTATAATGAAGTTATGGAACTCATTATGCCTTCTTTGCATACTGTATTGGACTATCACGCATCTGCATTCTTACTTGTGACTGAAGATGAACAAACGGAATTGACAATCTGGACACCTCCTGATTCTTCACAAGATGTTGTGGGACAAATCGAACTAAATCTTATAAGTGCTTTCAACAGTATATCTGACAAACAGATTTCGAGAAGTATGATAAGCACAAGACTAAGTAAAGCCAATTTTCTTGCACCATTGAAACACTTACCTTTCCAACGACTTAGATCATCTATTAATATACCCTTAGTGATAAAAGATGGACCATCAAATCGTCTGGCTGGAATGGTAAATATAAGTAGCTATAACAGCGATGCTTTTGATCAGAGTACGTCAAAGCTTTTCCATAGTATAGCAAATAATATAATATCTGATACCCTCGAAAAACAGAGAAGAATGTTGACTGAGGAAAAGAATATATTGGAAACAATGGTAAGCAGTATGAGCGATGGGGTGATAATGTTTGACCGAAAAAAACATATATCATTAGTTAACTCATCAGCTAAAAGGATGTTAGGGTTATTAGTAAATGGCATGGTTCGAGAGTCGAGTCTGATGGAAAGCCTTGGTAATTCACATCTTGCCTGCGCAATAAGGTCTATTTGTGACCGTAATGGAAATGGTGAATATAACGCATCTTACGTAGAAAATAGTTTTGAAGAGGAGATATTTGTAGAAAGTACTAAAATGTTTCTCGGTGCTAGTGTTTCGCCGTTAAAGGCTGATGATGGGAAAATATGCGGCGTAATAGCTGTCCTTCGTGATATTACCAAAAGAAAAGAAATTGATGAAGCCAAATCCAATTTCATCTCCACCGTTTCGCATGAACTTCGCACACCTTTAACTTCTATAAAGAACGCTGTATCTATTATTGAAACTTCTGACGTTATTGACAACACACTACAGAAATTTGTAACAATAGCCAATCGTAACATTGATCGTCTTGAAAGATTGATAAACGAAATCCTTGCTTTTTCAAAGCTGGAAAACGGTAAGATGAAAATGGCTTTCGAGGCTGTGGATTTGAAATCTTTGTCTCACGAGGTTATCGCTAATATACAAGAATTGGCAGCGCAGAAAATCATCAAAATCAATGAAAGGATCCCAGATAATCTGCCGAAGGCCTATGCCGATTCAGACAGACTTGAGCAAGTTCTGACAAATATACTTGATAATGCAATAAAATTCACTCCAGAAAATGGTCAGATCACCGTAGAAGCTCATTTAGTGAGTGATTTTGAAACGGCGCCAATCTCAGATTTTCTGGAAGTCAACATATCTGATACGGGAATAGGAATAGATCCTGATGATCAGCAACGGATATTCGATAGATTCGAACGCGCTACATTATACAATAAAGGAGTAGGTTTAGGATTGGCAATAGCTAAAAGAATAGTTGACAATCACAGCGGGAAAATCTGGGTCGAGAGTGAATTAGGTAAAGGAAGCAAATTTTCTTTCACTATTCCCAGAGTAAAGTAAAATTATAAAATACTCATCTGTCTGATTATATCCATTAATCTCTCTGGAAGGAATGGTTTTTCTAGATACTGATTGCCTGTGTTTTGCAAGAATTTCTGTGTTTCAGGATTGATTATATCGCCAGTCATAAAGATCATCTTTTGTGCCAGATCAGGATTCTTTCGCTTTACGAACCCATGAAGCTTGTTGCCAGTAAATCCATTCGGCATTTTCAAATCTGATATGATAACGTCATAATCTTTTGTAAGAGCTTTATCAAGTGCTTCTTTCCCATCCTTCGCAACGTCAACAATGTAACCTTGCTGTTGGAGAAATTGTGTCAACAGTTCAGTGATATCAACCTCGTCATCTACTAATAAAATACTCTTACCCATTACCCTCATATAGACAGGTAATCCATTCTCATATTCTGCTACTTTGATCGAAACTTTCTCAACTACTGGTATTTCTACTTTAATAATGTTATTTTTTCCAATATAACTGTCTATATAAATTGTACCACCGATCTTCTCTAATATCTCACACAAAGAAACTAATCCTACATCAGTATATTCATCAGATATAGAAGGAATAAAAAAACTTGAGAGTATATCATTCATGTCATGCTTGAGTATACACGTACCTGTGTCTGTGAAGCAAAAAATTACCTTTCCATTACTAAATTTGACTTCAATATTAAGTTCTCCGCTATCTTCATATTCCAACATTCTTCTTTCTGCATAATTTATAATGTGAAGGATAAGCCGCTCTAAGTCGTGAAAATCAACTGCAATTTGTGGAATATTCTTATCTACTTTTATACTTAGGTGAATGTTATTTGACCTTAATTGATAGAGTTTTAGATCAAGTGCTGATTTTATCACTTCGTCTATGTTGGAGTTGCTTTTTCTTACTTCGTCTTCACGCGCAAGACCAAGAAGCCCTGTGACAACACTTCCGCATCTTAATGAACCTTTGTGGATCTTGGATGCAACGCTGGAGATTTCCTCATTTTCTATATGGCAAAGTAACTCAGAATGCCCAATTACAGAGGTAAGAGAATTATTTAGTTCATTTGCAGCACTATATAATAACTCCCCCAAAACTGAAAGCTTTTCCAACTGCATAACTTTGGTTTTAAACCGATTTTGCTGCCTAATGTCCTGAATTATAAACACTGCTCCATTTACTGTTTCATCATTTGCTTTGTAAAGATAAGCAGAAATGGATACGTCAACTATTGTTAAATCACGTAGAACATGAGTAAACTCCTTATCATGTATTTGATTATTTTCTAAGATTGTATTTAACAGATCATCAAAACTAATAGGGTTGTCTGCTAAAAAGACAAGATCACCAAAAGGTTTACCAAGCATCTCTAGTTCTGTAAAGCCATAAAATGCTTTTGCAGAATTGTTTACTTTTGTGATTATTCCTTCTTTATTTACTGCTACTATTGGTTGTTTGATGCAATCGAAAGTAATCTGGAATAGTGAATCAGGATTGTCTGAATGATTTGCCTTCATTATTTGCTCTATGTGTGATCCAATCACTTTTCCACAGAGTGCAAAGATCACCTTGTCTTCATCATCGTATGAGCGAGTTATAGAAAACTTTACACATGCCACACCATAGGTTTCCCTTTCAGAATATACAGGAAAAAAACACCATAGGTTTTCGTCATGATAAAATATTAAAGTCTTATTGTTCATTGCCGACTGCGCCATTATGTATGTCTGTTTTGAAGGCAAGTAGTAATAGTTTTTTTGGTCTGAATAACTATTAGTAAATTGTGGGTTTAGCAAAAAAGCCGTTGCATGTTGATCATAGAATTTGATGAATTCTATAAGTATATCTTTCGGCTTCTTGTTTGCAGTCAGAATAGAATCCAAAATGGATTTTAAGGCATTAATCTTTCGAGAATATGATATATGTTGTAGTCCGTCAATTTCTCTAAAGACTAAAGCATACATCTTTTGTTGTGAATTGTCCTCTTGCAACTGACCGGCGCGGAGTTTTACAGGTAAAGGAGTTTTAAAGCTAGTCTTTAATAAACATTCCCCCTGAAACCAATTATCCTGCTTGCAAGTTTTTATAAGATTTTGAATTATCTTATCATCATAAAATATTTCAGATAAGTGTTTCCCGCTGAGATCACCATCATTCAATCCAAGTAATATATTTGCAATCTGGTTACATTCTATGATCTTCAAATCTATATCTGCTAGACACACAGCTTCAGGTCCAGTTATCAGTAGATCCTTAAAAGTCAACATAAAAACTACCTTTCTTTTATTATTAGGACTATCCCTTCGACTTTCTCTCTAATCATTGGAGTTATAGAAACATTGACCATTAATTTGCTACCCGTGCTATTTTCCCATTCCATAACAAGGTTTTCAGATTTACCTGTTTTCATAACTTCCGTCGCTTGCTCAACAACGTTCTTCAGAGATATATTACTATTGAGACTCAATTTAGATTTCTCATCTGATAGTTCTCCCTTTATACCGAATCTGTTGACTGCAATTTGACTTACCATACTTATAGACAGATCATTATTGATAATTATAATACCACAATCCATGCTATTGATGACCGTTTCGCAAATTAGTTTAGCAGATTCTAGTTCCGTCATTCGCACTGTCAGTTCCTCGTTAATCACCATAATTTCCTCGCTGTTTCTGGATTGTAGATACTCATTTATAATCTCTAGTTCATCAGTCGTAGTTTTTAATACTGCATTTGCAGAAACTAGATTTTCGTTAGCGCTTTCAAGGGATTCTATTGTAATCTGAAGTTTTTTTTGTAAAGCATAAAGATTGGTTACATCTTCTACGAGTATTGCTACCATGTTGACGGAACTGTGTCTTGTTATAGGAATGATCCCTATTTTAAGATAAATTCGTTTAGCTTTGCTTACGAGGTATTCAATCCCATCAATCGTCAGGATTTCTCTATTTGTTATTGCCTGTTTAATTCTGCTTTCCATATCAACGATCTGATAGCTAATGCCCAGATCGAAAAATAATATTTGTTGCTTGGGTTCTATCAACAGATTATGTTGCCATCTGTCGTTTGGCATAACAAAATCATCAGTATGATAATCTGGATATTGATTAAAACAGAATAAATAACCAAATTGGTTACATAATATAACTTTATAATTCTTGTCAAGTATGATAATGCCTACTGTATTTTGTTTAAGTTTGTATGTCTGCTTCTCTGGTTCTACCTCCGAATGCCCAATATATTTATTATTGTCGTGAATATTAAAATAACCTTGATATTGAGTTTTTTTATATATACGCCATTTTGCGCTTACAGGTTTAAGACCATATTCGTCACTGTCAATATGTGTTTCACCTATACCCAACCATAAATATCCTTTATCACCTAAAGCATATCCGAGTTTTTGTATAACTCGCAATCTTAAATCTGTGTTTAGATATATCAATACGTTTCTACAAAGCAGTAGGTCAATGTTTGATATGGGAGGGTCAGAAACCAAGTTATGCCTGCTGAATATCAGCATACGTTTGATCTCATTGGAAATGGTAAACAGGTCCCCATGATGAATAAAATATTTTTCTTTTATATGATCGGGCAGTTCGGACAATTGATCGAGGATGTATGTTCCATTTCGAGCTATCTTTAAAGCCGATTCATCTATGTCAGTAGCATAGATTCTTATATTATATTTAGCTAAGTCGTCTTTTAACGTCTCAGCTAACATGATTGCTACTGAATATGGTTCTTCACCTTTAGAACATCCAACCGACCATATTCTAATTACTTTATTTTCTTTTGAAGTTTGCAGAATTTTAGGAAGGATAGAGTCTGTTACAAAGCTCCATACATTTGGGTCTCGAAAAAAAAGGCTTTCACCATTAATTATTGTATTAAATAGTGATTTATATTCGTTTGGGTTAGATTTAATGTATTCCTCGTATTTGAATAATTCTGAAATACCTAAAACAGACATTCTGCTGCTTATCTTGTGCTGAATGTGTGATAACTTATAATCCCATATACTGAAGCCTTTGCTCTGAAACATTCTCTGCAAAATGGTAACTGTGCTTTCTTTTTGCATTCCTAGTATCCCCTTTAATATTTAGGAGCATCTATAAACACAACTACTCCCTGTAATATAGCATTGATAATATTATATGTCAAGATGGTTTATGCGAAAACAATGCTTGGTACTTGATTATTTATTAACATTCTGTTATTATACTCATGTAAAATTAATTATGATAGGAGTTAATGGATCCGTAATCATTATTTTCTTAATCATCAAAAGGAGAAAGCTATGTATCGTCAAGGGCTTCTTGAATCGTTGACTCACTTTAGGAAGGCACGTACGCTCAGAGCATCCTCGTGGGATATTAGTGGACGAAATGGTGACGCATGGGGATTCAAACCGGGTGAGACGAAAATACTTGCAGATATTAAAGGTCCCGGATGTATAAAACATATCTGGATGACTCAAGGACAGGGGTATCGCGACGTCCTGATTCGTATATTCTGGGACGGCGAGGAGAATCCAAGCGTTTTGTGTCCTCTGGGTGATTTCTTTGGACTGGGTAACGAAATTGTCAATTCATATCAATCCTTCCTTTTCAGCGCATCAACCTGGGGTAATAACCAGCATAACGGCGGTTGTGCTCTTAACTGCTATGCTTCAATGCCTTTTAGAAAATCCGCTAGGATCGAACTCGCCAATGAAAGCGATAAACCTCACGGACAGTATTTCTACATTGATTACGAGTTGTACGATGAACCATTGGGTGATGACGTAATTTATTTCCATGCACAATTCCGCAGAGAAAATCCTTGCAATGGCTGGGGACATGAAATTATTGTAAATACACCTGAATCAAACATCGTCAATAAAGAAAAACTTGCATGGACTAATAATTACCTTATACTAGATGCCGTTGGCAAGGGACATTATGTCGGATGCAATCTATCTGTCTCAAATTTTCAGGGAACATGGTGGGGTGAAGGCGATGATATGATCTGGGTTGATGGTTATAAATGGCCGCCTGATCTTCATGGAACAGGCTCGGAGGATTATCTCAATCAGGCATGGGGTATGCAAAATAACGCCTTTATGCACAATGGCTCATCAATTCACGAAGGCAATACAAAGGGTTATCAAACTTCCTACGTGCATCACCTTGAGAATCCGGTAAGGTTCCAAAAAGAAATAAAAGTTACTATTGAGCATGGACACGGCAACCACTTGAGCAATGAAATGTCATCAGTTGCATACTGGTATCAAGATGAACCGCACAAATCGTTTGGCATTGTTCCTGTGCAACAACGTAAACCGGTATTGCGTGCCGAAGATGGAACGTGGATCATTGACGAATCCGCAAAGACTCTGCCTGCTTCGCTGGAAATAAATGATGAGATGAGACAGATGAAAGAACAGTGGAAAGCCAAGCAAGAAAAAGAAAAGTAGCAATAAGTAGTGAGTGATAAGAAATAGAAAAACCTTTTATCCGCGAATCAACGCTGATAACCACGAATTGGTATATCAAAGGCAAGTATAAATGTTACTATGCACATCAGATCGGTATGTTGCAATTGGCAAAATAGCGGCGCACCTATAGGTTGTGTAGTGTTGAATGGTAAGCAATATGAGCCAGACTCCCTTGAACCCCTGTTGAATGATCTGTCGGAGAAGCATCCCGATTTGGATATAGAAAAAGTAAACGCTGATGGTATCTTCAACAGCCAGCCTTTAGAGATAAAGTGCAAGAGATTTTGGGAGAGGATGTTGAGCTATTCTCATCAGCCAATCCAAGGGGCAAGAAAGATATATAGGATCTAGCAAAGGGAATCGCCAAGATTACGAAGCATGGAAATATTCAATGTGTAGCTGGTCACAATTATGTAAGCGATTTTTTGTTGACTTTATGGAGGAAGTTTTGTAAAATATCAACAGTCAAAGTTCACAAAGTGGGTAGCGAAAGCTATTGAATTTTAATTTGTGCCGTTGGTGCGCTAATAAGAAAGACGGGTGATTTGGTCTGATAGAATTTTATTTTAATAGTTTTATCATGAATGCTCAATTTGCTATTAGGTTGAGGAGGAGATGAAATGATATGAATACAAAAATCGTAGCTACTATCTGCTGTGTTTTTGGTTTAATGATTGGATGCATATTTTCTGTTTCAGCAGGTACCATTACTGACAATTTCAATGATGGTAAAATTGATGATTGGAAAGTTTTCTCAGGTGTATGGTCAGCAAAAGACGGTGTTATACACCAAACGGAGATGGGGGGACCAAAAGTAATTGTCTGGAATACCCCAGGTGAGTTAAAGGATTTCACCATCTCGGTCAAAGCAATGGGGTTAAGTGCTGATGCAGACTGGGGTTTGGCTTTTCGTGCCACAGATGTCAATAACCACTACTCCTGGCAGTATGTCAATGGAGGATTAATGTTTGTTTCCTACGTTGGTGGATCTCGCGTCGAAACTAATCTACAGGCGCAGGGAGCTGTCATGAATAAATGGCAGGAGTTTAAGGTTGTGTCAAAAGGAGCTTCCTATGACCTTTATTGGGAAGGTAATATGATAAAAACCTTTGAAAATAAGTCTTTAACGACTGGATTGGTTGGTTTATTTGTATGGGATTTGGTAGATTTTGATGATTTCACTGTAACTGCTGATTCAATCAAAGGTCTAGCGGTTTCACCAAGTGGCAATTTAGCTACCGCTTGGGGATCAATCAAAGCGGAATAGGATGTGATGGCGAGTCTGAAATGAAGAGATTAACTTTTTAGATAAGCTTTGATAAGAAGGAGAAGGAAATGAGAAACTATTTACATGTTATTGGGTGTATTTTTATTCTGATGTTTGGATGTGCTTTACTTGCATCAGCAGGTACCATTACTGACAATTTCAATGATGGTAAAATTGATGATTGGACAATTTTCTCAGGTGTATGGTCAGCAAAAGACGGTGTTATACACCAAACGGAGATGGGGGGACCAAAAGTAATTGTCTGGAATACCCCAGGTGAGTTAAAGGATTTCACCATCTCAGTCAAAGCAATGGGGTTAAGTGCTGATGCAGACTGGGGTTTGGTTTTTCGTGCCAAAGATGTCAATAACCACTACTCCTGGCAGTATGTCAATGGAGGGTTAATGTTTGTTGCCTATGTTGGTGGAGCTCGCACCGAAAATAATCTACAGGCGCAGGGAGCTATCCTGAATGAATGGCAGGATTTTAAGGTCGTTGCCAGCGGGAATTCCTATACTTTGTCTTGGAAAGGCAATGAAATAAAAACTATTGAAAATGCTGCTTTGACTGGTGGAAAGGTTGGTTTTTTCACATGGGATGTTGTAGACTTTGATGACTTTGTTGTGACATCCGACTCAATCTCTTCTACAACAGCGGTTAGCTCTAAAGGACGTCTCAGCATAACATGGGGTGAACTTAAGTCAGAATATTGATATTGACTTGACAGATATCAAGTTACAAAAAGAGGCAGACGCGGTGTCTGCCTCTTTTTTTTGTAAAAAACCTACTATTGAAAACCTCTTGAGTAGGATTATTTCCCGCCCATAGATAATAGTGTAATGACTTATACCTATTTTAGTTAGAAATGATACTTAACCGTAACCTGTATTCAATTGATAATCTGACGGATTGAGCAGAAAAAGTTGATCTATTCTCTTTTGTAAGAATA
>Ga0315282_10000910_pt1 | contig 58031 bp, 50 predicted proteins | sample YL17G07_20_MG_FD_203693 | JGI IMG/M metagenome (GOLD analysis project Ga0315282, IMG submission 203693) | Sediment microbial communities from Yellowstone Lake, YNP, Wyoming, USA - YL17G07_20 | ecosystem: Environmental > Aquatic > Freshwater > Lake > Sediment | place: USA: Wyoming | collected...
AAAAAGCCCAAATACTTCTAGAAGGAGACCCACCAAAAAGAAAAAGCCCAAATACTTCTAGAAGGAGACCCACCAAAAAGAAAAAGCCCAAATACTTCTAGAAGGAGACCCACCAAAAAGAAAAAGCCCAAACAAACTACTATCGTCTTCTCGAATTACAAAGTGGTTTGCCTGGCCGGGGATAGGTCTGCCAGCGTACAGGCGTCTCTGCCGTTATTATTCAAGAACATGGAGAAGTGCCGGGAATTGCCCATCTCGGGGTGGTAAACGATGACGAACTTGGGGTCCAGCCGGTCGACCATCTCCCTCAGGCCCTTGAAGTCGATGTGGTCGCTGATGCATATACAAGGATGATCATAGTAGTGCTGGCCGGTCAACACGTATTTCTTCATCCCGTATGGCAGCCTGTCCAGGCTCCACGGGGACGTGATGCACAGGCCGCCGCCGTACTCGCCCAGCCAGCCTATCTCGCCCGCGTCATCGCCCAGGAGGTGCCTGGTCAGCGTCAGGGCGCTCCTGTCCATCCCTATGGGCCGGTCGTCGCCCATTTCCCTTATCAGGGAAACCGCGCGCTGCGCCTTGCCGAAGGAATAGGCGCCGAACCCCACGCTGCGCTCTCCCAGGGCGGCCTGGAATCCCGCATAGTCGTCCTCGAAAACGCACGAGAGGTCGCCAGGATTCCCGTAAGTCGCTTCCATGACCAGCAGGTCGCACTTCGGCAAATCCTTATGGTCCTTGATGTCGCCAGTGACCAGCGTTTTCACGCCCAGCTCGTTCTCCCAGTAAAAGGCCGTGGAGCCTATGGAGTGGTGCGTGGGGTACGTTTTAACCTTCACTCCCTCCGCGTCCACCGTGTCGCCAACCTTGAAACGCACGCCTTCGAAGCGCTGGTCATGCCTGAGCTCGAGCGCCAGGGCGGTCTTATCGGAGGCCAGCGCTTTATTCGAGAGCATGGCCGACTTGCCGTAGTGGTCGGTGTGGGCGTGCGTGATCAAAAAAAACTGGTCGTCGTTCCTGGTGAGCCTCGTGGTGTCGACGCCGAAGGTGACGTCCTTCTCCTGGGACCGAAAGGATAGCGAAAAGTGGGGCTTATACTTCCCCCCGGAGGTCCTCCTCCGCGAGGGGACGTAGCCCATTTCCCCGAGTCTCCTGGTCGCGTCCATCGGGGAGCGTTATTCTCGTTATAGTATTTACCCTTTGCGGGATAGAGTGAAAAAAAGGGCAACGACAAATGGTTATTTACCTTTGAGGCTTTTTCTTGCCCGCCCGCAGCTTCGTGGACAGCGCCTCTCCCATGCTTATGTTCCTCAGGTAGAGGCCTTTACCCGATATGAGGGTTGGAAAAGAGGGGCGGTTCAAGCCCGCCTGGCGAGGAAAGAGAGCGGGCACTTTAATTTCTCGTCGATGGCCTTTTTTATTGATTCGGGCGTGGCGTCGCTGCCCAGGAGCTTGATCTCGCCGTTGATGGTCACTACGGGGACCCTCAGCCCGTTCTTCTTGATGCAGTCCGCCACTTCGGGGTAGTTCTTCATCTCTCCCGAGAACACGTTCACCAGGGTCACCTGGATGCGGTCTCCGTAAGCCTCCAGCAGCGTCCGCACCGTGCCGTCGTCGTTGCGGTGCGCCTGGCCCCCGCACATGATGTAGTTGGAGCACTCGTCGCAGCTTGCCTCCGGGTAGTACCCGAATAATTTTACGTCCACTTTTCGCGTCATGGCCACTATAATAAAATTGGGCCAGCGTAAAAACTTTTCCATCCTGGTCCCCCGGCCATTGGAGTTTAAGCCTTAGCCCTAGGGCGAAAAATAATTTCCCCAAGTAAAAAATAAGTAAATATAAAACAGTATAAATATTAACTAGTTTCATGGATATAATATATATTTATCGTTATTTTTCGATAAAACGGCCAAATCTTTGCATTTTTTTCGAACAACGCAATATTTAAGTCTAAAAACAGTTCTGGTATTTATTATGGCGAAAATTTCTCCCTCTGAGGAGCTTGTGGTAAACATCAGGGAGTTATGCGGAGATACCATCGCCAACGATTACGTCAACATGATGAACCAGGTGAGCCAACCCCGGTTCAGCGCTATTAAGAACACCTTCAAGGACTCGACATCCGTCTTTATAATGGCTTGTGCGAACAGCAATATTCTTTATAAGGACTTGAGGGAAGCGGGCCTAAAGCTGGGAATAGCGAGCGTGGAGACGTTCTCCAGGCGAATATACGAGATGCGCCGAGCAGGGCTCATCTATACGGAATCTATGCATAACAAGGGCCCTGGTAGGCCCAAGCTCAGGTTAAGGTTTAATCCGAACGCATTCAAGGAAATGTTCAATATGGACCCCGGCACATTGCTCACGGGCCATATCGAAGAACATAAAGCTGTAATTTAAGGAATATAACAACGATGTGCCCCCCATCGCCATATATTTCCGCCAGCCAGACGATTGCCAGGCAAATGTAATCGCTTATGCGCGTTTAGCCGTGGCCATAAAAAGCTCTTTTGCAATATAATTTTGTTGGCGGGCGCCCGCACAAAAAATATATCCCATTACTTGATATTCTGTGTGCGATAATCATTCGAGGACAGAGCATGGATAAATATGATAAGGTCTTTGAGCTCGCCAAGAACCGGGGGTTCATCTGGCCTTCATTCGAGATCTACGGCGGCGCTTCGGGGTTTTACGACTACGGGCCCATGGGCGCCACATTTAAAAGGAAGATCGAGGACGCCTGGAGGCGCCTGTACTGCGTGGGCGAGGGCTACTACGAGATCGAGACCCCCACCATCGGAATCGAGGCCGTTTTCGAGGCCTCGGGGCACGTCGGGGGGTTTGCGGACCCCATGACTACGTGCGGAGTCTGCAAAGAATCTTTTCGGGCAGACCACGTCATCAAGGGCGTCAGGGAGATACCAGACGGCCTTAGTAAGCAGGAACTTAGCGCGATCATACATAAGGATAGTATCGTGTGCCCGGAGTGCGGCGGCCCGCTGGGCGACGTGTACGATTTCAACCTCATGTTCCAGACATGGGTGGGGCCGGGCCAAAAAAAGAGGGGCTACATGCGCCCCGAGACCGCGCAGGGCATGTTCATCGACTTTCCTCGTTTATTGCGCTTCTACAGGGAGAAGCTGCCCTTCGGGGTGACGCAGATCGGTAAGTCCTACCGGAACGAGATATCGCCGAGGCAGGGCGTGATCCGCCTCAGGGAGTTCACGCAGGCCGAGGCGGAGGTGTTCGTCAACCCGAAGGACAAGAACGCCCACCCCAACTTTGCCGCCGTCAAGGACATGAAGCTCAACCTCTACGACGAGGACGCCCAATTAAATAATGGCCATCCCGCCCCCATGGCGGTGGGCGATGCGGTGGCCCGGGGCATAATTGCCAACGAGTACCTGGCCTATTACGTGGCGCTCACTAACGTATTCCTGGCGATGGTGGGCATCGACCCCGGGAGGCTACGGTTCAGGCAGCACATGAGGACGGAGAGGGCGCACTACGCCACGGACTGCTGGGATGCCGAAGTTTTATTGGAGCGCTTCGGCTGGGTAGAAGTAGCGGGCATCGCCGACCGCACGAACTACGACCTGGCCGCTCACCAGAAGCGCAGCGAGGCGGACATGTCGGCCTTCGTGCCGTTCGAGAGGCCCATGAAGGTCTCCCGCACCGTGGTCACGCCCAACATGGCGGTCATCGGCCCGAAGTATAAGGGCAAGGCAGGCAAGATCATGGCCGCCCTCAAGGCCATGCCCCAGCCGGAGCTTAATAAGCCCGATATCGTGCTCGATATCGACGGCGAAAAAATTGTCATTGAGCGCGAGCTGTTCGAGCACAAGACCGTGCAGGAGGAGGTCGCAGGGGAGAACATCATGGCGCACGTCGTGGAGCCCTCCTACGGCATCGACCGTATTTTATATTCGGCGCTCGAGCACGCCTACGGCGAGGAGATGGTCAGGGGAGAGGAGCGCATAGTGCTGAGGCTGGCCAGGACGGTCGCTCCCATTACGGCAGCCGTGCTTCCGCTATTAAGCAAGGAGCCGCTCGCGGGCAAGGCGCGCGCGATCGCGCTTGACCTCAAGGATAAGGGCTTCTTCATCGAGTACGACGAGTCGGGCACCATAGGCAAGCGGTACAGGCGCAACGACGAGATAGGCACCCCGTTCTCCGTCACCATCGACTTCGAGACGATGGATAACGATACGGTGACCATCCGTGACAGGGATACCATGAGCCAGGTCAGGGCGCCCGTGAAGGACCTGGCCCGCGTGCTCGGGGAACTGGCCACGAGCGATAAGCCGCTGACCGACTTCGGCGAGAAGGTCGCCTGACTTAATGTCGCTGGATCGGGGGGCCCTGGCGAGGGAGGCGTCGAGGAAGTCCGTGCACATGGCGGGCGCCGCGGTGCCCCTCGCGTACTATTTTTTCCTTTCCCGGGAGCCCGTCTTACTTTTATTAGGCGTCGCCGTGCTCTCGGCCGCCGTTTTAGAGTATGTACGCTTAACCGGTAATCCCATTTTCCCCCGGGCCTTACTGAGGGGCCACGAGGAAAAGGGCGTGGTGGGAGGGTACTTCTACGCCCTGCTCTCCTCGTTCCTGGCCGTCCTTTTATTCGATAAGACGATAGCCATAGCGGCCATGCTGTTCCTCACCCTGGGCGACGGCATCACGGGCCTGGCCGGGGCCATGCTCGTGGGGCAAAGGGAGGCGGATAAGCGCGACTATAGCGTGAAGCCGCGCTCCCTCGCGGGCGAACTGTCGTACGCCGTGGGCCACCCGAAGTCGCCCATCCTCATGGCCGTCATGTTCATCGTCTGCGGGCTAATCGGCCTGGCGCTCTATCCCTCGCTTACTCTGGCGGCGGCTGCCGTCGGCGCCCTGGGGGCCGTGGCGGCGGACGCCTTCCCGTGGCGGCTCTTCGGGCTCACGGTGGACGACAACCTGTCGATCCCGCTGTTATCGGGCGCCCTGATGTGGCTCGCCATAATTATTTTCACCCCGTGCTGGCAACCTATATAACGCCCGAGCCATACATACCAAAGAGCATGTCCGAATTCGTCAGCCATCCCCTCATAAAGCCGGAGACGGTGTCGAGCCGCGCCTACCAGCTCACGCTGGCGGGCGGGGCCCTCGAAAGGTCATCCCTCATCGTGCTCCCGACCGGGCTGGGGAAGACCATAATAGCGCTTTTAGTAATGGTGAACAGGCTCAAGGATGGTAAAAAGATCTTAATGCTGTCGCCCACGAAGCCGCTGGTGGAGCAGCACGCCGCATTCCTCCGGCGCGCCCTTACAATCGAGCCTGAGCGGGTGGCCGTGTTCACGGGCAGCGTCGCCCCCTCCGACAGGGAGGAGGCCTGGAAGGGCGCCTCCGTGGTCGTCTCGACCCCCCAGGTCATCGAGAACGACGTTCTAATGAAACGGTTCGACCTGAAGGACGTTTCTTTAATTGTTTTTGACGAGGCCCACCGCGCCACGGGCGACTACGCCTACGTTTACATCGCAAAAAAATACATGGAGCAGGCGGCGGATCCCTTGATACTGGGCATCACCGCCTCGCCGGGCAGCACGCCAGAAAAAATAAACGAGGTAAGGCAGAACCTCTTCATCGAGCACGTCGAGCTTAAGACCGAGCAGGACGCAGACGTGGCCCCTTACATCTACGAGAAGGACGTGGAGTGGGTAAAGGTGGACGTGCCGGACAAGGCGGCCGAGATAAAAATATTGCTGGACTCGCTCATGGACGACCGCCTCGAAAAGCTCCGGGCCATGGGCGCCATCTATGATACTCGCCTTAATAAAAAGGAGCTTCTCGCGCTCCAGGCGAAGCTGCAGGCCGGCATATCAAGAGGAGGCTCGCCGGAGAGCTACAAGGCCGTCTCCATTTTAGCGGAAATAATGAAGGTCGAGCACGCCGTCGATCTGATACAGACGCAGGGCGTCGTGCCGTTAAAAAAATATTTCGAGCGCCTCAGGGAGGAGGCCAAAAATAAGGGCGGCAGCAAGGCCACCAAGCGCCTCATGCAGGACGCCCGGCTCGCGGGAGCGGCGCGGATAGCTGATATGGCCGACGAGGTCAACCCCAAGACAGAGAAGGTCACGGAGATCGTCCGGGGGCAGTTGAGGGATAACCCCGGGTCCCGCATCATCGTCTTCACCAACTTCAGGGACACGGCCGACTTCGTCTCAAAGGAGCTGGCATCGGCGGAGGGCGTGAGGCCCGTGCGCTTCGTGGGGCAGGCCTCGAAGCTGAACGATAAAGGCCTCACCCAGAAGAGGCAGGTGGAAATATTGAACGCCTTCCGGGCGGGGGAGTACAACACCCTCATAGCGACGTCCGTCGCAGAAGAAGGGCTGGACATCCCCTCGACCGACCTGGTAATTTTTTACGAGCCCGTGCCGTCCGAGATAAGGAGCATCCAGCGCCGGGGCCGCACGGGGAGGAACGCTGTGGGCCGCGTGGTGGTCTTAATTTCAAAGGGCACGCGGGACGAGGGCACCTATCGCGTGAGCCAGGCGAAGGAGAAGAAGATGTACCGCACCATGCGGGACATGAAGGACGGGCAGCGCATGGAGGACCTGCTCGAGAACGCCCCGGGGCCCTCAGCCCCGAATAACGTCGTCCAGGCGGCGCCCATAAAGCAGCGGAGCCTGGAGGAGTACGAAAGGCCCGCGGAGGCGGTAGAGATCTACGTGGACATGCGGGAGACGCGCTCGGCCGTGGTGAAACACCTGGAGGAATCGAGGGCCTCCCTGAACATCAAAACGCTCGAGGTGGGCGACTACGTTCTATCCGACAGGGTGTGCGTGGAGCGCAAGACGGCGGACGACTTTCTGGATACCCTGTTCGGCGCCGGCCGGGGCCTGTTCGAGCAGATCATCGCCATGAAGCACTCCTACATGAGGCCGCTCCTCATCATCGAGGGCGAGGGGCTCTACACGAAGCGCCGCATCAGCCCCAGCGTCATCCACGGAGTCCTGGCGTCCATCGCCATAGATTACGGCCTGCCCATACTGTTCACTGCCAGCGAGGCCGAGACGGCGGCAATTTTGTACTCCATCGCCCGCCGCGAGCAGCTGGAGAGAAAGCGCAGCGTGAACCCCCACGCCCAGAAATCGTCCCATACGCTAACGGAAAGGCAGGAGTACCTCGTGTCCGCCATATCCGAGGTGGGGCCCGTGATCGCGAAGAACCTTTTAAAGCACTTCGGCTCGGTCAAGGCCATCGTCAACGCCACCGGGGAGGAGCTAAAGCAGGTGGACAAGGTGGGCGAGAAGACGGCCAATAAGATAAAAGAGGTCATGGACTCTGAGTACAGGCCCCGGGACTAGCTTATTTTTGACAGCACGTACTGCCTGAAGTAGCCGTTCACCTTGAAGCCCTTACGCTCGTAGAGCCGGATGGCATCGTAGTTGTTGGAGGTCACTGCCAGCACGATGAGCCCGTGGCCCCTCGCGTAGGAGTCCCCGATGAGCCGGTCGAGCATGGCGCCGCCGATGCCCCTGCGCCGGTAGTCCCGGTCGACGCCTATGTCCAGTACCAGTACGCCGCCGTCCGACAGCAGCGTGGATATTAAAAAGCCGATGACCCGGTCGGCCACGGCGACGTATGACAGCTCCTTCAGGAAGTGGCCGTGCCCGCCCCGCATGATGCTGTCGAGGAGGATTTTGACGCCTTCCGGCCGGGTGAACATGGGGTAGACGGGCCGGTCCGAGGGGGACTGGGCCTCGCACATGATGCGGCACACTTCGCCCGCGTGGCAGTCCTGCCAGGCCAGCAGCTCGATGCCGCCCGGCGGGCGAGAGCCAGCCGGCCCCGGGCCCAGGCACATGCTCATGCGCTCGGTCATGGCGAATCCCGTGGCCTGCGCCGCCCGTACGAAGCCGCCGGGCTCGGGCCAGTTAAAATTGCTCCTCACCGTGTGGATGCCGCCGCCGAAGAGGCCCCGCACCACCGACTCCAAAAAGTATGCCTCCGGTCCACCGTCGACGACGTGCCCGAAGACAAGCTCGGCGTCGCCGTCGAGCGCCTTATAGCAAATGGCCCCCGTAGTGCGGCAGCGGGCGGAGAGGGCGTAGACGCCCAGCTCCCCCTGCCTCACCCGGTCCAGGAGGCAATGGATGTAGGCGCCCTCGGCCGCGTCGACGCGCCCGGCCGCGTCGACGAACACGTCCTCCATGTCCTCCGTGGCGCCCACGCTCACTTCCATGCCGCCGTTTTTTCCAGCAAAGGCCATGCTCATGCGTTGATCACTGCTACTTTTAACAGATACGCAATCATTAAATATCTCGCTATCGTATGCAACGGACGACTTTAAAGAGTGATGCCATGAAGATATGCCTGGTCAACGCCCTGTTCTATCCTTTTAGCGGCGGCGTGGAGAAGCACATGTACGAGCTGTCGAGGGAGCTGGTCTGCCAGGACGTCGACGTGACCGTGGTGACTGCGCGCATCGAGGGAACGGCCGCCTACGAGGAGCTCGAGGGCGTCAAGGTCCACCGCATACCCTGCCTGAGCGTCAGGGTACCGGGCCTCTATCCCCCGCCGCTGGTCATTTCGCCCCTTTTTTACTATTATATAAAAAAGCTGGACGAGGAGAACGGCTTCGACATCATACACCTGCAGAACCGGTTCTTCGTGGACTTCGACGCGGCCGCCCTCTATGCCCGCCTAAAAAAGAAGCCCTTTATGGTGACGATCCACAACGCCCGGCCCCTGGGCATTTCGCCCGTAATCACCGTTTTCGGCTCGGCGTACGACTGGCTGGTCGGCCGGTGGCCCATCGCCATGGCGGACCGGATCATCGCCGTTTCCGAGTGGGCCAGGCACGACATCGCGAAGTACCTCATCGACGAGAGCAAGATTATACCGGTGCACAACGGCATCGACGTGGGCTCGTTCAAGCCCACCGCGGCCACGAACGTCCGGGGGCAGTACGGCATCGGCGGCCCCATGCTCCTCTTCGTGGGGCGGATGATCACCCAGAAGGGCTTACCCTATTTGATCGAGGCCATGCCCATGGTCCTCGAAAGGCACCCCGACGCCAAATTATTACTGATCGGCCGGGGCAGCGCCCTGGAAAGCCTAAAGAAGAAGTCGATGGCGATGGGCCTGGAGAAGAGCGTCCTGTTCTCGGGGTACATGACCGAGGAGATGCTCAAGGAGGCCTATGGGACGTGCGACCTTTTCGTTTTGCCGTCTGTCTGGGAGGTGCTGCCCATCGCCATCCTGGAGGCCATGTCGTCCTCGAAGCCGGTGGTGTGCACGGACGCGGGCGGCAACGCAGAGCTCGTGAAGGACGGCCTCAACGGCTACGTTGTGCCCATGCGAGACCCGGAGGCGCTGGCCGACAGGATAAACGACCTGCTGGACGACCCCGCGAAAATGGAGAGCATGGGGAGGGCGGGGCGTCGGCGGGCAGAGGAGGAGTTCGACTGGAGGCTCATCGCCCTGAAGACGAAACAGGTCTACGAGGACCTTTTGTCGGAAAAAAAGAAGGGGCGGGGAAAGAATAACCTATATTATCCCCACATCAACGTTACGTAAATGGCCAGCTTTTTTTAGGATGGATGAAGATCTGCCTGGTGAATGCCCTGTTCCGCCCCTTCGCCGGGGGCATCGAGAAGCACATGTACGAGCTTTCGAGGGGGCTGGCGGACCTGGGCGTGGACGTCACGGTGGTCACGGGGCGGATCAACGACCTGCCGGAAGGCGAGGACATGGATGGCATCAGGGTCCGCCGGGTGCCGTGCTGGGCGATCAAGGCGCCCTTTTTTTATCCCCCGCCCCTCGTCCTTTCCCCGGGATTTCCATTTCATTTAAAAAAGATCGACGACCACGAGAATTTTGACCTGTTCCACCTGCACAACCGGTTTTTCATCGACTTCAACCTGGCATTGTTATATGCGCGCCTCAAGCGGAAGCCGTTCGTCATGACGGCGCATAATCCCCGGCCCAAGCACGTGGCCTCCCCCCTCGGGGCGCTGGGCACTTCTTATGATTGGCTTGTCGGCAGGTGGACGTTCGTTCTGGCGGACAGGGTCATCGCCGTCTCCGATTGGGCGAAGCAGGATATAGCGAAATACGGCGTCGATAAGGAAAAGATCGAGACCATACATAATGGCGTCAATGTGGGAGAGTTCAAGCCTCTCGGGGGTGAGAATAAACACGATGGCCATGGCCCAATGCTGCTGTTCGTGGGGCGGATGGTCAGGCAGAAGGGCATACCCTATTTGATCGAGGCCATGCCCCTCGTGCTCAAAAGGCATCCCGATGCCAGGCTATTATTGATCGGCAGGGGCAGCGCCCTGGAAAGCCTGAAGAAGAAGGCGAGGGCGATGGGGCTCGACGGCAGCGTCGTCTTTTCGGGATACATGGAGGAGGACGAGCTAAAGGAGGCCTACGGCGCCTGCGACGTGTTCGCCCTGCCGTCCACCGTCGAGCCCTTCGGCATCGTCATCGTGGAGGCCATGGCCAGCGGCAAGCCGGTCGTCTGCACCGACTCGGGGGGAGTAAAGGAGATAGTGGCCGACGGCGTTAACGGCTTCATCGTGCCGCCCGGGGACCCCGGGGCGCTGGCCGCCCGCATATGCCAGCTGCTGTCCGATGAGGGCCTCCGGGGCCGCATGGGCAAGGCGGGCCGGGGCATCGCCGAGGCGAAATTCGACTGGAAGGCCATCGCCGTGAAAACAAAGCGCCTCTACGAGGAGGTACTTGCCGGCCACGGGCGACGCTACCCTTAAGTATTTATTTCCACAGCCGATATACTTCGAGGGGCGGTCACCCTGGTATCCTATAAAGACGTCGCTTCAATCGTCGGCCGTTTTAAAAAAGGCGTCCTGTACCTGTCAATATACGTGCTTGTCATGGCCACGTTCACGTTCCCCTTCACGGGCTCGATAGTGGGGCGGATGAGGGACGACCTCCTGAGAGGACAGTACACGCTCATCCAGACGCAGCCCCTGGAGCTCATGATGCTGGAGCTCAAGCTTTCCTTCATCATCGGCATCCTGGCGGCCTTGCCCATCGTGGCCTTCTTCGGCTACAGGTACTTCCGGGCGCTGAAGCTGGGAGAGCGCTTCAGGATCAACAGCGTAAAGCTGGCGTTCGTCTTTGTCGTTGCCGTCGTTTTGTTTTTACTGGGATGCGCCTATTCCTACTGCCTCATGCTACCCCTGGTGTTCCAGTATTTATTGCAGAGCGCCACCGAGGCGGGGGTGACCAACCACTGGAGGGTCTCCGAGTTCATCAACTTCGCCATGCTCACCACGCTGGTCTTCGGCCTGGTCTTCGAGCTGCCGCTTGCCATGACGGTGCTGGCCCGCTCCGGCATCGTGCCCGTGGAAATATTCAAAAAATACCGCCGCCACATGTACGTCATCATTTTGATCGTCGCGGCGCTCGTGACCAGCCCCGACGTGCTCACGCAGATCATGGTGGGCGTGCCGCTGATAATCTTTTACGAGCTGAGCCTGTTCACGATGCGGTTCACCGTGCCTTAAAAGTAAGAGGAAAGGTCCGACTGCTTTTCTATTTTAAGGGGCTCCGACTCGACGCCCACGAGCGACTCGAAGAGCCTGGCGTTCTTCACGGCGTTGGCGTGCGGGTGGTTATTGAAGTAGGCCCTTATGGTGCCCCGCATGGGCTCTAAACGCTTCTTCCACGGGAGCAGCTCCTCCTGCATATAATTATAATCGTAGCGGTTCATGCGGCCGTCGCCGGGCTTCTTTTTGTACCAGATATCCGCGTTGTGGCCGTGGAACCGCAGGTAAGAGTGGGTGGCGGTGTCCTCGACGATGGGCGGCATGGAGGGGCCGTCCACGGCGCAGGCGGCCACGTTCCTCTCTTTTAATATGTCCTTGACGTCGCCGGAGAGGCCGACGCCCTCGAGCCAGGAGCGGTGGCGGAACTCGACGGCGTAGTCGAACCTCGACGTGTCCAGCCGTTCCAGCAGCGCTTTCAGCCGTTCGAGGTGCTCCGTCCTCCTGCCCTTCTCAGAGCGCATCGCGTATGGGGAAAGCTGGATCAGCGTCGCGCCGAGGCAGGCGGCGTCCCGCATGGGCGCCAGCACTCTCGACTCGAACTCCAGGGCGTGCCCTATATCAAGCAAAAGGCTCTCGTGCGTAACGCGCCCGGGCATCTTCAGAGAGTACTCGAAGCCCGGAAGCCGGGAGGCTTTAGTGATCCAGCCATGCACGGCCGCAGCAGAAGGAAAGATGTAGTAGGTGCTGTTGACCTCGGTGGTGTGGAAGTACCTGGCGTAGAATTCGAGCCACCTATCCTTGCCGAGGCCGGGTGGGTAAAATTCGCCCACCCAGTCGTCGTAGGACCAGCCGGACGTGCCTACGAGCATCATGCTCAACAATCGGCGCTAAAAAGTTAAATATTTGCCGTGTTAAAGAGCGCCAGCATGAGCCGGGACACGAATGACTTATTCCCGGCCGGGGCTTTTGTCCCCGAGAGCATCTCTGCGACGTGGTAGGTTTCCGAGGCCATTTTACCCGAGGGGTCTGCCAGCACGGAGGGCACCCTGTCCTTGCGCCTCACGCCGGGCTCCTCGGGCAGCATTGCGATGACTGGCGAGCCGAATTGGGCCTCGACCTGGGGGCGCGAAAAAAAGGAGTTCTTCATGTCGTAGCGGTTAAGCACAATGCCCAGTATGTTTACGCCAAGAATGCGGGCCATCTCCTGCACCTTGAGGCCGTCCGTCATGCTCCCCTCGTCGGGGTTGAGGACTAAAATGAGGTGGTCGGAGGCCGCCAGCGACAGGGCGAGCTCCTTGTTGTAGCCAGCCGGCGTGTCTATGACGATGAAATCGGCATCCCGGGAAAAGTATTCGATGACGTCCTTTAGCAGCGAGCGGTCCATCTTCAAAAAGCCCTCGATGGAGAGGCCGCTGGGCACGACGCGCAGGTTGTCGTTAAAAGCCCTGTAGATGGCCTTATCGGGCCCGGCCTCTCCCGCCAGCACCTCGTGGAGCGTCGCCTTTAAGCTCCTGGGGTCCATGCCGATGTACGTGGACAGGTCGCTCATGCTGGCGTCAGCGTCCATAAGAATGGTATTGTGGCCCATCTCGGCCAGCGCCACGCCCAGATTAATGGAGAACGTGGTCTTACCCGTGCCCCCCTTGCCGGCGCCCACCGCGATGACGACAGAGCGCTTCTGGGCCGGCTCTTTTTCAGTGGCGACGGGCATGGGGGTTTCCGCCATGGGGACGGCCGTTTCCCCGGCCATGATCGCGGGCGCCCGGGTGGCCATGGACGACAGCAGCGTCGCGTCCGGTGCCGTGGGCTTCGCGGGGGCCATGCCGTCCAGGGCGTCCCTGGTGAGCGCCGTGTATATGAGCTCTTTCACCTCGCCGGGCCCCAGGTTCGCCACCTTCCACGTTATTTTACCGTCGGAGGCGGAGGCGACGGGCGCGATGCCGCCCGACTTGGCAAAACACAATATGCCCGTTATGGAAGCCGGATAGGCGTCCTCTATCGTTATGTCGCGCAGCGGCCGCTCGCCGTTCTTGAGGAGGAGCGACATGCGGCCCCGCTTCTCGTCCCAGTATTTCGTCAGGGATGGCGTTTGTGCGGTTTCGAGCGCCTGCATAACAAGAAGTTATTTGCAATTTATTGCATATAAGCCTTCTCGTTGGCTGCGAAGAGTTTTAATATCAGCAGGGCTATACGCCCACTAAGCAGGGAAGAACCATGGTGGACGCGGTCACGCCTATTTTAGAGGAATATTCCACGCACACGGACGGCCAGATGAGGGCTATATTCAAGAGGCGTAAAAGCGTGGGCTGCCTGTATGACATGATGAAATACCACCTGGGATGGATGGACGACCATTTTTCGGACTGTAAGGCCCCCAGGGGTAAGAGCCTGCGGTCTACGATGTGCTTGCTGGCGTGCGAGGCCGTCTGCAGCGATTACAGGAAGGCACTTCCGGCGGCCGCCGCAGTCGAGCTCCTGCACAACTTCACCCTAATCCACGATGACATCGAGGACGGCGACGAAAAAAGAAGGCACAGGGACACGCTGTGGAAGCTGTGGGGCGTCCCCCAGGCCATCAACACCGGGGACGCTATGGATATCGTGGCCAACCTCTCGCTATTGGAGCTTAACGGCTCGATAAAACCACAAATGATGGTCGATATCATGCGGCTCTTTAACGAGACGGTGATCGAGCTGTGCGAGGGCCAGTACCTGGACATGGACTTCCAGAACCGGGACGGGGTCTCCGTGGACGAGTACATCGCCATGATCAGCGGCAAGACCGCCGCCCTCATCGAGGCGTCGACGGCCATAGGCGCCATGGTGGCCACGGAGGACCGGGAGGCCATCGGCCGGTTCAAGGCCTTCGGCCGGAAGATCGGCATCGCATTCCAGATCCGTGACGATATTTTAGGCATCTGGGGCAACCCCGAGAACACCGGCAAGTCCGCCAAGAACGACATAAGGAATAAAAAGAAGACCCTACCTGTACTGTACGCCATGGAGATGTCGGTGGACAGAGTGGAGCTCAAGCGCATATACGCAAAGAAGAGTCTCACGGACAGCGATATCGCCCGGATCTTCGATATTTTGACCGGGGCCGGGGCCCTGGAATATACGCAGAAGGAGGCCCAGCGCTACAAGGACGAGGCCATGGCGCAGTTTAACGGGCTGCGATTGCATAAGGCCCCCATGGACAAGCTCAGGGCCATCGGGCTGTTCCTGGTCGAGCGGGATTACTAGTCTTTTAAAGTTAAGTTTTTATGCGCGGACACTGATTTAGTCCTAAAAATTCTTTTGGAGCGGTGAGCGGTTTGGACGCCAGGGAAGTGCTTGAAAAAGTGGCCTGCGGGGAGATGGACGTCGAGGCGGCGGAGCGGCTGCTCAGGCTGGACTACGTGGAGAAGATCGGTAACCACACTGTTTTTGACATGGGCCGGGAGTGCCGGTCGGGCATACCCGAGGTTATCTATGCCGGGGGGAAGGCGCCCGAAAAGGTGAGCGAGATCGCCGAGCGCGTCGTCGAGAAGAAGGGCATTATCGTGCTTTCGAGGGCGTCCGGGGAGCACCATGCCGAAATCGTGAGGCGCATGGGGCAGGAAGGGGTCGCTTATAGGCCAGAGGCCCGCATGATCATAGTGGACCGGCGCGGGTGCGTGCAGGGGAGCCCGGGTAAAATAGGCGTCCTCACGGCAGGCACGTCCGACATCCCCGTCGCCGAGGAAGCCGCCACCATGGCGGAGGTCATGGGCTGCGAGGTCATCAAGGGCTACGACGTGGGCGTCGCTGGCATCCACAGGCTGCTGGAGCCTTTAAAAGAGATGATCAAGCAGGACGTGGCCTGCGTGGTGGTCGTGGCGGGCATGGAGGGGGCCTTACCGTCCGTTGTCGCGGGAATGGTGGGCGTTCCCGTAATTGGCGTTCCAACAAGTATTGGTTATGGTTTGGGCGCTGGAGGTATAGGTGCCCTTACGACGATGCTTCAGTCGTGTGCGCCGGGGCTGGTCGTCGTCAACATCGACAACGGGTTCAACGCGGGAGCTACAGCGGCGTTGATTGCGAAAATGCGACGCACTCGATAAGCTTTGGCTTCTTGCTCTTCGCCGTTCGACGCCCGGCTGATGGCCGGGCTACTCCGGCTTTTCGGGTGCTCCGATGTCGGGGCCGGGCTTGCACCCTCGGTCGCATGGCCGCTGATGCGGCATGCTCCCTCCGCAAGCCCTAAGCAGCGTTTTTACCCTTCGGGATAAAACGCTCATTACCCCGCCATCTCCGCATCGGCCTGATGGCCGACTGATGCCCGAAAAGCCTCCGCCGAACGCGATATAAAGGCTAAAAATAACCATATGCTCCATTATAACACGTATTTCCATCCGTCCCTTCGGAGATTATCTTTCCTGAGTTCGTAGTCGGGCATAACGACTCTGAGCGATTGCCAAAAATCGGATGAATGGTTTTTATATTTTATATGGCACAGCTCATGCGCTATAACATATTGGATCTGAGACATGGGTGCCATGGCTATTAAAAAGTTAAAGTTTAATTGATTTTTATTTGTACAACTACCCCATCTTTTGGATTGATATTTGACTTTGAAATGGGGCTTTTCAACCCCCAATTTTTTAGAATAAACTTCGACTATCCTGCCTATTTGTTCGTTCGCGTGTATTTGATACCAATCGAAAAGTGCATCCCTAACTAGTTCCTCCTTTCCTTTTACCGAGGGTATGGCGACTTCGAAATACTTACCCTTTAGTCGGGCATAATGTTCATTATCGCTTTTAAAAATTTTAAGGCGGTACTGTCTCCCTAGATAAAGAAATGTTTCGCCGTTAACGTATTCTTTTTCTGTATCGAGATATTGGAATTGATTGAACCATTCGATGTGTTTTACTACCCATTTTGCCTTTCTTTGTATTAGGTTACGTATATCCTGGGATTCGGCTTTGATTGGTACTTTAACTTCTACTTTTTTAGTTGGATGGACGACGATAGTGGCATTTTTACGTCGCCTACTATAAGAGATGGAATAAGGTATAGTTGTCTCACCATACTTTATGCAATCACAGTCAAGCATCTTACAATCTCCGGGCTGCCAGATCCATGACCTTGGCTGTCATATCCTGAATCGCATCTACGGGGTAATCCGCAGCCCTTAAAATCCTTTTTATATCGCGCCGCATCTCCCGTTTCGTGTCTTCCTTCTGCTGCCAGTCTACGACAATGTGCTTTTTTAAGGTGCTTAAAATATTCTGCGCTGCTTTCTTTAGAGACTCTTTGCCGTTTGAGCCACCGGTCAATAGTGAATAAAACGGTGCCACTTCGGGGGATACGCCAAGGCTCTCCGCATATTTCCCGGGAGAACGCAGGTCATCGAGTACCTGCTTCAGGAATAATAGCTGCTGGGCGGCGTTGATGCGGCCCGCCTTGTATTCGTCGATGATCCGCTTTAGCCTGTCTCTCAACGTCTCATAGAATATCGGGTCTTCGTATAATTTTGTATGTATCTCGTGCTTTATGGCATGCTCGATCTCGCTGGCTTTCGCCTCATCAGACGATAATTTACCTAGCTCCTCGTCGAATTTTTCCGAAAAGATGTCTATTGGGCCTATAAGCTGCCTGATGCCGTCGACGCTAACATGCTCGTCGATGAGCTTGCGGACCTTCTGGCTGCAAGAGATCTCGGGTTTCCATTCATCCTTATACCTACCTGCTCGCACCCTGATGTACGCCAGCCATTTGAGGTCTTTTACATAGGGAAGTGCTGCCGGGTCAGGCAGAAGCATGTCCATATAGCGTGAATAAAGCTTAAAGCGCTGGTCCAATACGTCACGCCTGTCCGGGAGCTCCAGAAACCTATAGCAGGCATCATCATAGTTTTCGCCTTCTTTCTGGATATTTTTAACATCTATAAAGAAGTCCATAGCTGCCTTATGAGCCGCCTGCAGCCTTGGCAAGATTTCGTTCTTATAATCCATGTGGACCATGCCTTCGCTGACGTCTGAGCCATACATGTGAAGTGCTTCCTGTAAGTCGAGTGAAACGCCCCAATAATCGACGACGAGCCCATACTCTTTTTTATCGAGCCTCCTGTTAACGCGGCCCATAGCCTGTAATAAACTATGTTCTTTAAGCGGCGAGTCTAAGTACATGACCTGCTCGACGGGCGCATCAAAACCAGTAAGGAGCTTGTCGCAGACGATCAGGATTTTCGGGTCTTTTTCCTCCTTGAATTGTCTTATAACCTCTTCTTCCTCAGTCTTCGACTTCGCAAACCGGGCCAGCTCCGACTCATTATGGCCTACTGTAATTAATATATCGCAGGAAGGCCCGCCTAGCTCATTTAATGTATCGTAGTATTTCACAGCGGCCGCCCTGCTTACGGTCACAATTTGAGCTTTAAATCCGTTCGGCTCGATTTTCTCTTCATAGTGATTGATAATGTCCAGGCAGATGTCGTTGATACGCCGAGAAGCCATGGAGATAGCTTCCTGGGTCACGTATTTTTCCTTGATCTTCTCGCGCTGCTCCGGCGCGTAGTCCTTGAAGATGCGGTTGAATATTTCGTCGAGCGAGCTTCCCGAGACATTTAGCTCGGGCATGCGGTCTTCATAAAATATGGGTACGGTGGCGCCGTCCATGACAGACTGGTTGTGGTCATACTTGTCGATATACGGCCCGAACTTGTCGAAGGTGTCGCGGTCTTTTTTGAAGAGGGGTGTGCCTGTGAAGCCGATGAAGCAGCCATTCTTTATGGCGTTCCGCATGTTGGCGGCGAATTTCCTGTATTGCGTGCGGTGCGCCTCGTCGACGAGCACGAAGACGTTTCTTTCCTCCGTGAGTACTGGGTAAATGTCGGTGGCATCCTGGAACTTTTGAACGGTGGTCATGATAGTCTGGCCTACCGGATGGCTTAATAGCTCTTTTAGCTCCTTCGCGGACCCGGCCTTAATCGGGTTGGGAAAACCGCTGTCTTTGAAAGTCCCGAAAATCTGGGTGTCCAGGTCGGTGCGGTCTGTCACGATGACCATGGTGGGATTGTTGAGCGCCTTACAAGACCTGAGCTTTATGGATATCCACAACATCGTTAAGCTCTTGCCGCTTCCCTGCCAGTGCCAGATGAAACCGCCGTTTCTGTCTGGCTTTGTGACCTGCTCTATGGTCTTGTTCACGGCCCGGTACTGCTGATACTTGGCAACTTTCTTTATGATACGCCCTCTCTCGCGCTCGAACACGAGGAAATACCGGACAATGTCAAGCAGACTTACTCTTGAGCAAACGCCGAACAAGAAGATGTCCTGAGGTGTGGGCGGATGGCCCAGCAGAGCTGCCAGTTCATCCAGCGTTTTAGGATATGGCTCCTTCCACTCGGACCAGTGGCGCTCCTCCGTAAAGTTGGTCGCGCACCAGGCTTTATCCCGGTATATCAGCCCTAAAAGCTGGACGGTGTGGAAGAGCTTGGGGCAACCTAAGTTTTTATCGCTGCCCCCCATCTCCTGGTACCTGAATAATTGAGTCAAGCCTTCGGCCCTCGCATCCTTAAGGCCCGGGCTCTTGCATTCTATGACCATCACCGGGATGCCATTAATGAATAACGTCAGGTCAGGGTAGTTGTCCTTGTAATGCTGGACGTGGAACTGCCTGACGACGACATACTGGTTGTTTTCAGGATGCTCGAAGTCTATGACAAACACGTTATGGCTCTTCATGCCTAAGCCGTCGCCCCTATCCTGCAATACCGTGGCGCCCCTTACCATGATGGTGTGAAGTTTCTCGTTGGCCTCGATCACAGAGGTCGCCTGGACGTTCATGATTTCCCTGGCGATGCGCTGCTCGTTCTCCTGGCTAATCCATGGATTTAGGCGCTTAATAGCCGCATGGAGTTGAGGCAATAAGACGAACTCCTTTAAAGAAGAGCGCATCTTCTCGGTGACAAAACTATCTATCTCCTGCCAGCCCAGACGCAACAAGACCTCGACGGCTGGGTCTTCGACCTCAAGTTTTTCCTTCTGGTCGATCATGAGTCCACCTTGACACGGACCTTACCGGTTAAAAGAACCTGCATAAGACCTTTCTTTATTCGCACTAAATTATTACGAATATCAATCTCAATCAATATTTTACGATCAATCGATTTTAAAATTTCGACTATCTTTTGTTGTTCATCAAGAGACGGTAACGGAATTAATAGTCTATCTAGGTCATCTTGATTAATAGTCGATTGTGCAATAGCCGATTTTACCATCATTCGAATCTGGCGCGTATAAGCGCAGCTTTGAACAAAGATAGACATATATTCCGGTAAAATCAGCTTCTCATTAAGCCTTACACGGATATTTTTACTTTCAAATGTTACCGGACCTAATTCATCCTTTACTATACCAGCTTTTCCTACGAGGTCAATGCTATTGACTCTATTTATTAATAAATCACCTTTTTTAAGGCTATAAAACTCAAGCTCTTCGTTGGTTACGTCTAGCAATGGAGCATTAATTTTATTTACATAGCCATTTATAATATTGTACATTCTAATGCTGGGATAACCTGTACCATAATAATGTGGCTCTTTGTATATGCCGTTCTTATATGATAATGAAACATCTGCTAAAAGTATTTCTACACATTTTTTAACCATTAGATCATGAAAAATATACTGAATTAGTCCTTTTTTCAATTGCTCTATTTGCGCGATAATCCTCTCGGTCGCTTCTATCGATGCATCAACGGTGCTGAGGATGGCGGCAATTTTATGCTGTTCTATAAAAGGCGGCAATGGGATAGTATAATCTCCAATTATTTCCATTGACGTCCTTGGCATCTTCGTACCAAAAGTTTTGTTTGACACATATTGAATAAAATTATCCGAATGAATATGAAAAATAATAAATTCATTGAATGTATTTATCTTTGAATTTAATACCATTATTTCTGTTGAGCAAACGCCATCAAAATTTGCAATTGCCGCTTTATCTAAATTTGGACGGAGCTTACCGTATAGCAAATATCCTTTTTCAAAAATTTTACATATACTTTTAATATTACGGCTTGGAGCATAATCCTTTATATGGTAATTTCCACTCTTAAGATTTTCTAATCCAACATATTTGTCTTTTTTATGGGGCACTACGCTAACATTTTTTACTTCTTGAATGCATTCACTAAGCGGAGTAGTAATCCATTCTTTTTGATCAATAACATTTTTTGTAAAATGATCTAAAGAGACAGCCTTTGTCTTACTCTCCATACCCAAGCTCCTTGAGGTACTCGTTCATCTTGGCGTCTATATCTTTCCTCTTCGCCTCAAGTTCCTTTAGTTCTTTGAGGGCCTGTCGTACGTCGATTGTTTCTTCATCCTCGCTGATATCGACGTACCGGGATATGTTGAGGTTGTAGTCGTTCTCCTTTATCTCGTGCATCGGGACAATGCGGCAATATTTCTCGATATCCTTGTAATCATGATAAGCGCCGACGATCTTCTCGATATCCTGATCTCGTAGGTGGTTCTGGTTCTTGCCTTCCTGGTATTCCTGGGAGGCATTGATGAACAGTATCTTGTTCTTCCTATCGGCGGGCTTATTCTTATTGATTATAAGGACGGCGGCGGGTATGCCCGTACCATAGAAGAGATTCTGCGGTAATCCGATCACGGCCTCAACAATATCGTCTTTAAGGATGCCTTCCCTAATCTTGCCCTCCGCTCCGCTCCTGAACAGTACGCCGTGGGGTACCACGACGCCCATCTTACCAGTCTGATTTAGCATAGCAATCATGTGCTCGACGAACGCATAATCGCCTTTGGTCTTTGGCGGGATGCCATACCTAAACCTGCCATATGAATCTTTCTCGGCGGTCTCGACGCCCCACTTATCCAGGGAGAACGGCGGGTTAGCTATCACGCGGTCGAACAACATCAATTGCCCATCCGATAGCAGCTTCGGGTCACGGATAGTATCGCCCTTTTCAATCTTCGCGTCGGGAAGCCCTTGCAGGAGCATGTTCATCTTGCAGATGCCCCAGGTGCCGATGTTCTTCTCCTGGCCATACAAAGACAGGTTCTTGGGGTTGCTGCCATGGCTTTTCACATAGTGAGCGCTCTCGATGAGCATGCCGCCCGAGCCGCATGTCGGGTCGCAGATGCGCATCTTCTCCTGGGGCTCCAATAGCGCGACGATAAGCTGGACGACCTTGCGGGGCGTGTAGAATTCGCCACCCTTCTTGCCAGCATCGTCAGCGAACTTCTCGATCAAATACTCGTAGACGCGGCCCATCATGTCCGGCTCTGCAAGGTCGGAGTTCTTCATGGGAATCTTGGAGAAATGCTGGATAAGTTGTGAAAGCGTTGTATCGCGCTGCTTGGCGTCGCCCAGCTTCTCCGAGTTAAAGTCGATGGATGCGAGCACGCCCTCCATGACGTTGTTCTGGTCTTCGATGGCGGCGCTGGCCTTATTCAACTGGTCGCCGATGTTCGAGGTCATCCTCTGGACCTCCCCCCATCGAGCTCTAGATGGAATGAAGAACTGGTGCTCATCAGGATCATCCCAGGCGGCCTCCTTGTTGCCGGTCTCCTTCTCGATGCGCTCCGCCTCCTCGGCGAACACGTCAGAAAGCCGCTTAAGGAACAAAAACCCGAGAATATAATTCTTATAATCGGCCGAGTCGATGGAGCCCCGCAGGATATCGGCGGCCTCCCATACCTTGCTCTTCATTTCCTCGAACGTCATCTTCGCCATAACTTTACCCCATGATGTCGCTGATAATACTATTCCTAATCCTGTCTACAAGCATTTGCTCTTTCTCCAACACTTCGCTATACTCGTTAATGAGCCTTAGGTACTCGACCAATACTTTCTGCTTCTCGATAGGCGGTACAGGTATTGGTATCTCAAGCAGCCCTTTACAATTAAGTCCTTTTACGATGCCCCCGGCGGCCCGGGCATTGATTTCACGCTGCCCGAGAGGGTTATTTAGATATGCTGCAACCAGCTCTGGATCGACATGCCCATTCAGCTTTAAAGCAATCAGATTGGCGCTGATTACATAGCCTTCCACGTCCTTCATCGCCACGGCAGCTTTAAAATTCTGTCCTTTAGCAGTAACTACTAAATCGCCCTTTTCTAAGCGGTTCTTATCCAAGGCTTCAGTTTCTTTGACCTTAACGACCTCGACTTTATCGGCATTAATCCTGCCATTTTGGATGTCTTTTACATTGACAAGATAAGTGGTGACAGCTCCTGCATTTATATAATAAGACGAAAGACCATTCTTAATTACGGTAGTAAGTTCGTACAATGTTATTTTGGGTATTTTATTACTCAATGTATTATTCATTGTCGAAGTCACTTACTAAATAATATATAGTTTAAATATTTAAAGCTTTTTGAGTAAATTCAATAGATTATTCCATAATAGATAAATCGATTATCAGTTAAATAACAGGCTATCTTCGGGATTTTGAAAACTTAAGGCAAGAATTATATGGTTATTTTCAGCATGCGCACCGACAAGCTTTATAAGCTTCATAAAATTACTTTAATATGATATTTGTCTACGGTGGCTTTAATGTTAGAACTTTTAGATACGACCCTGTTAACGATGAGGGCTGCAAATAATAAAATTGAGGGACGAACGGCTATTCAAAAATTGATATATTTTGAATCGATTTTTAAGGTCGTAGACATCAAATATAGGCCGTATTATTATGGGCCCTATAGCTCAGATCTGACGGGCATTATTGAGACCGCGGTAGCGTTAAAATTTATCAAAGAAGATATAAATGTCCTTCCTGCAGACATTCCCGATTCCATAGAGATGAAAAAATATGGATATACGCTTACCGATGACGGGATTGAGCTAGCCAAGCAATTAGTAAAAGAGCACCAACCAGAATATCAGAAAATAAAAAGAGTAGTGGATATTTGCAAAGATAATACGGGCTTAGACGTAAATACGCTCTCGTATGCGGCCAAGATCCATTATATACTCCATACTAAAAAGAAGCCAATGACTATGTATGAAATAACTGATACTGCAAATTCATTTGGATGGAAACTTTCCCTGCGTCAGGCTAATAGGGCAAAACATCTCCTTAAAGCCCTTGGCCTTTGCGGAGAAACATGACTCACTATGAAAAATTTATAAGAGATCCAATTTATGGTTTTATAGGCTTTACGAAGGAAGAGCTAAAGCTCTTGGATACACCAGTAGTTCAAAGGTTAAGACGTATTAAGCAGCTTGGTAATACCCATTTGATATATCCCGGTGCAAACCATACCAGATTCGAGCACTCTTTAGGCGTCATGCATGTGGCCACAAGAATGGCAAAGAAGTTAGATTTTAAAGAAAATGAGATCGTAAACATTAGATTTGCTGCACTACTTCATGATATAGGCCATGGACCTCTATCTCACAACTTTGAACTTGCGCTTTCTAATAATGGTAAAAATGCTAGTCATGAAGATGCTACTCGCATTATTATAGAAAATGATAGGATTGTAGGAAAAATATTGGGGAAGAGAAAAAAGGATGTATTAGCGCTATTTGACGAGCATGATGATACTGTCAATAGTAAGATAATCTCTGGAAACATAGATGCTGACAGGCTCGATTATCTTAGAAGAGACTCATATCATATTGGAGTTGCTTATGGTCAATTTGACCTTGAGAGGATACTTCATACTATTAATAAAAAAGTGGAAGGGGATAGGTCGGATTTAACAGTTTTAGAAAAGGGAAAAGAGGCGGTGGAAAATTTCAGGATTGCTCGATACTTAATGTATACCCAGGTATATTTCCACCATGCAAGATTAATTGCAGATAAAATGTTTGAACGGGCCGTAAAAGTGGCGATAAGAGACGGGATAATAGATAAAAGCCGTCTTAATATAAGTGATGATGATTTTATTAATTATTATCTATCTTTAGATGACGACAGGCTCTTCCAAAAAATATTATCAAATGAGAAAAGTAACGCTTACCGTTTAATCGATGACCTTGATAATCGACGTTTAATGAAAGCCGGATATGATGTTGATATTAATAATCTAAGCGAGATAGGACTTAAACGTAAGCTAGCAAGTGCTAAACACGATGAAGAAATTGAAAATTATATTGCGGATAAATGTGGTTGTAACAAAGACTTTATTATAGCATTTTCCGTCGAAATTGATAATCCACTCTATAAATCATCGAACGAGTTTTATAAAGCTGATAAGACTCCAATACTAATTGAATTTGAAAATGGTGACATAAAAGAGTTCGACTTAGTTTCACCTTTTGAATTAAAAAAGAACTCGGTGATAAAATTCTATATTCTCGGCCTTGAAAAAGATAAAGAAAAAATTGTAAAAGCGTCAAAGAATTTGGGAAAAGATGTTTAAACTGCTTTCGCGTTCGGCGGAGGCTTTTCGGGCATCAGTCGGCCATCAGGCCGATGCGGAGATGGCGGGGTAATGAGCGTTTTTCCCGAAGGGTAAAACGCTGCTTAGGGCTTGCGAGCGAAGCACGCCGCATCAGCGGCCGTGCGAGCGGGGTGCTACGCCGCGCGGAGCGCTCTTGCTTACCGGCCCCGACATCGGAGCACCCGAAACGCGCATGAGCCGTGGGTTCGTGCATAATCGATGAAAAACTGTCTTGTTCTTGGCTTTAGATGTCTCCTTGTATGGGCGGGTGAAGGCTGTTCGGCTTTTTGGTCCCCTGAGACCGTTACCCGAAAAGCCGGAGTAGCCCCGCATCAGCCGGGCGTCGAACCGCGAAGTACGAAAAGCCCAAGTTTATATCCACCTCGCAGAACCCGACGGATACTTTTATCATATTTCCAGTTTATTCTTACATAATGACAGAGTCATGCGACTAATGGCTCTCGAACTTATAGAAGCCGGGGGTGTTCAACGAGTTTCCTACACCAAGTGATTGGCTTGCAGGTATTATAACGGTATCATAATGACCGTATATCTGCCAGGAAAAACTTTTTGAACTGCGATATGCAACAACAACCCAGAACCTAAAAAAATGACAATCCAAACCATATTCGGCGTGGACATCGTCAAAGGCTCGAGCCGCTCCAGGGAGGCCCCTCGCTATGCGGCGGTCATCCTCAACGGCAGCATCATCAAGTACTCTTCTGTCAGCCGTTTTAAGCTTCTACGCCTGATAAAGCAATACAATCCGGGCATACTGGCTGTGGATAGCATCACCGAGCTTGCCGAGAACCGGAAAGACCTCGTGAACTTCCTACGCAGGCTCCCGCCCGAGGTCAGGCTCGTGCAGGTCACGGGCAACGAGCACCAGGAGCCGCTGACAAAGCTAGGCCGGGAAAACGGCATCTCATTTAACCCGATCATGCCGGAGGAAGAGGCCTTTGCGGCCGCATGCCTGGCGTCCATGGGCGTCGGCTACGTCGTCTCGGCATTCGAGGATAAGACGCTCATAAAGGTGAGCCGGGGGAGGTCGCTGGGCCGGGGAGGCTGGAGCCAGAACCGCTATCGCCGCAAGGTACAGGGCAAGGTCCGGGAGAAGGTAAGGGAGGTCGAGGCGAAGCTCAAGGATAAGGTGTACGATCTGGACATCACCGAGGGCTTCGGCGGCTACGTGAACGGCACCTTCGTCGTGAACGCCAGGCGCTCCGACCTGGGCATTCATAGCTCCCGGGAGGAGGACGTGCAGGTCACGGTGACCAGCGTGGAGAAGGACACCATCGAGTTCATCCCCCTGGAGAGGAGGAAGCGCGACTACATCATCGTGGGCGTCGACCCCGGGACGACCACCGCCGTTGCAATTTTAGACCTGAACGGCAAGCTTATCAAGGCGTCCAGCTCCCGGGTGTCATCCATTCCGGATATCATCGAGCACATCAGCGAGATGGGCCGGCCAGTGGTCATCGCCACAGACGTGGTGCCGCCCCCCGGCGCCGTGGAAAAAATAAAAAGGGCCTTCAAGGCAGTGCTCTTCATGCCCAACGAGCGCATACCCGTCGAAGAAAAGGTCAGGCTGGCTAAACCGTTGGGCTATGGCAACGACCACGAGAGGGACGCGATAGCGGCGGCAGTCAAGGCTTTTAACACTTACAAGAGCAAGTTCGCGCAAATAGAGAAGAAGACGCCGTCGCACCTCGACTCGAACGACGTGAAGGCTCTTGCCATCGAGGGCAAGCCCATAGAGGTGGCGCTGGACATGCTCACGGCTCCGCCCGCCGCCCCTAAAAAGGCGCCGGAGCCCGCGGCCGTGGAGGACTCCAGGGCCGAAGGGCTCAGGGCCCAATTAAAGAAGAAGGACGAGCAGGCCTCGAACCTGCGCTCGTACTTGAACGACCTGAGGCGAGAGCTCAAGCACCTCGAGCAAAAGGTGACTTCCCAGGAGCGCGCCATAGAGCGCCTCAAGAGCAAAGGCCTGGACGACGTGCGCAGGACCAAGGAGATAACGATCAGGGACAGCGAGATCTCCCGCCTGAAAAAGGAGGCCTCCGAGCTAAAAAAGCGGAACTCGGAGCTGCAGTCCAACATGGACCGCCTTAAGCATATACGCGCCATGGAGCTAAGGGGCGATAAGTCGCCCGTCAAGGTCATCGATAACCTTTCGAAGGACGCTATCGCTAATTGTGACAGGAAGTTCGGCATCAAGGCGGGGGACGTCATATTCGTCCGGGACGCCGGCGGCGGCACAGAGGCCGCCTCCATCCTTATTGAAAAAAGCGTGAGGGCGCTCATCCGGGGCACGCCCATGTCCCACCTGGCGGAGAACAGGTTCCTGGAAGCCGGGGTGCCCGTCCTTTCCCGGGAGGACGTGCCGCTGAAGTTCGTGGATGGGTATGCGGTCGTGGACCCGGGCCGCCTGGAGGCGGCCATCGAGGGGTGGAAGGCGTACGCCGAGGAAATGGAAAAGAAGCGGAAGGAAGAGCACCTGCTCGGGATCATCGACGAGTACAAGGCGAAGCGGGCCCGCGAGTACCGGCGGGCGACCCAGTAAATATCGTCCGGATTAATAATGGATGGTTTGGCCTCTAGAAGATAATGGATGGTTTGGCCTCTAGAAGATAATGGATGGTTTGGCCTCTAGAAGATAATGGATGGTTTGGCCTCTAGAAGATAATGGATGGTTTGGCACCACGTTTTCTGTTACTGAGGCTAGAAGGGGGACTCCGCTATCGCTCCGCCCCCTCGCGGACCCCCGGAGTTTGATTGCCTTATGGCAAACGGATAAAACCCCGAACCATGGGCTCCTAAAAATTCAACGTTTCCGGGTACAAGGGGTCAAGAGGGGGGCGGAGCCCCCCTTCGCACTATCCGTTTGCCGGAGCGTAGCGGAGGCAATCACGAATGGGGGTCCACGAGGGGGCGCAGCCCCCTTCCAGTCTCAGAAAAAGCAACTGGACCATATTCATCTAGAAGCCCCCTTCTGCCTAAGAAATCGCTACCACTCAATAGTACGTCCCTGTGACGCTGTCGTAGTAGGGCTTCGAGACGTCGACGCCCACGACCTCCCCGTCGGTGGCGTTGACGTACGTTTTTATCAGCAGGTAGGGCGCCAGGCCGCCGTACTTGAGCGAATATTTATATTCGGTGACGTCCATCCAGTTGCCGCTCTCCGGCAGGTACGAGCAGTCGACGGAGCGCTGGGAATATCCGGTCACCGTGCCGTTCGCGACGCCAAGCTTCTGGTATATGGCCGGCGCCAGGACGCCGGCGTAATACGCGCGGGCGGCGTCCTGGATTAGAGTAGACGTGAGGCCCGAGACGGCGTGCGTGGTCGTGTTCACCGTGTAAGATGCCGTCCACCCGCTGGCCCGGGTCATGTTATCGAGGTAATACTGCCCCAGGTAAACGATGGCCTCGCCGGGCGCCACGTCGCCCGGGGTGTCGTCCAGGCGCGTCAGGGAGGGGTCGTGCAGGTCGAGCACGGCCGTGAACTCCCCGGTCTTGAGCACGTCGGCCTCTATGGAGATGCGCTCGTTTTGCAGCGCTATGTACTCACGCTGGTTGGCCGCTATCCAGGCCCTGCGGGCGGCGTCCATGTCCCCGAGGTACCGGTCGGAGATTATACGGGTAAGATCCGCCTGCTGCTTTTTATAGAGGCCTATTTGCTCGTTCAGGGAAGCTATGGTATAGTAGTCCGATGCGGCGACGGTGAGCAGCACGGCGAGGACGATAAAAGCGATGGCGTACGCGTAAAGACTCTTACGTTCCATGGGCCTCAGTGGAGCATTTGCCGCCATACTATATAAGTAAGACCGTGAAACACCATATGGCTCTCATGGTAAGCGGCCGGCGTGCAAGCCCGTACATTATTTAAATCGGGAAGTATTATTTATGTAGAAAGCCATAATATGGCAAAAATCTACATTTATTACATACGTAGCCATGTGGTGATAGCATGGGCATTTCCGTCATCATACCCACGTATAATGAGGAAAAATACATCGAGACCTGCTTAAGGTCGCTGGAATGCCAGGATTTTCCCGGCAACTATGAGGTTATCGTTTCCGACGGCAGCAGCGCCGATGGCACGATCGAGATCGCGGAAAGGTTCGCGGACCGCGTGATCGTCGACCGCAAGGATACGATCGCCTACGGCAGGCAGGTCGGCTCGCATGCCGCCAGGTATCACGTTCTGGCATACACCGATGCCGACACGTTCATCCCCTCCGACTGGCTGAGCAACCTGGCCTCTTCTTTAGAGGACGGCCGGGTGGTGGGCGCCCATGGTAAGCTGTTGCCGCTGGACGGCAACCGTTTCGAGAACGATTTTTGTAAGTACGTGCTGCCCCCGTACTCGCAGCTCATGGTTAATATCAACAAGCCCTCCGTGCCCGGCTCCAACTTCGCCGTGAGGAAAAAGGCCTTCAACAAGATCAGGGGCTTCAACACGAAGCTGGTTACAGGCGAGGACGTGGACCTGTGTAACCGCATAAAGTCGCTCGGGAAGTTCGTCTACAATCCCGACGCGGTGGTCTACGTGTCCACCCGGCGCGTCCGCGAGTGGGGCTACCTAAAAATGCTATCTTTCTATACGAGCAACACGCTCCGCTACTATACTTTAGGCACGGCGGGCAAAAGCTACGAGCCTATACGTTAATCGCCCTTTGTTATCTTTTCGTATCCCACGTCGGCCCGCACTATCTCAGGCAGTTCACCATACGTGGCCATGCGGTCCCCGATTATGCCGATGGCGCCCGCCACCCCGGGGATGCCCTTTAGAAAGTCGAAGGCATCTGCCAGGGATCCTTTATCAATTATGCGGTTTCCAAGCGCAGTGGCGGACGCATCCGCCAGCGAGACGTCTTCGGATATTATTAGGGCCGCGTCGGCGTTGCCGAGGCTGATGGACGGCCCCACCGTGCCAGAGGACGTACACACGCCCAGTATCTTATCCCGGGGCCCGATCTCCAGCCCTAAGCCCTTGATGGGCGACTCCCCGGCGTATATGCCCACGACCACGGGGCGGTCATTGATCAAAGCTATGTCGCCGCCGTTATCGACGATGCCGTGGCGGCAGCCGGCCCCGGCCATGTCCTCCAGGGCGAGCCAGGCGATGGTGCCCGCCACGGCGGCCATGGGGCCGACGCCCGCTTTTGTAGACGCCCTGACCATGCGGCGGACCACCTCCGGGGCGTCGCCGGCGCACACGTAGGGCTCGAATGTGACCCTAAAAAAGGGGTCTTCCAGGATGTGGCGCTCCAGGTCGGCCCGGGAGCGCCTTATGGAGCCCAGGCAAATCGAATGATACCGCTCGTCGGCCGTGACGGTGACGATGGTTTCCTTTATCTGGTATTTTTTCGCGAGCATCGCCTATTACACGGACAGCTTGAGCACCCGCACGGGACAGGCGGTCACGCAGTTCCCGCACTGGACACACAGCTTCTCGTCCATCCGGACGCGCCAGTCGTACTCGTATGCGATGGCGCCGACCGGGCACACGGACACGCAGGCGCCGCAGTGGGTGCAGTTCTCCTCGTCCTTCGTGACGGGCACGTCCAGCCGGGTGACTTCGACCTTTTTATGCCTGAGGACGTTGACGACCTCCCGGCAGCTGTCGTCGGGCACGTTCACGACGATCTCGCCCTGCGGGCCTTCGACCCTCGCCCGCTCGATGTCCAGCATGACGCCGGTCTCCAGCACCGTCTCGGAGATGATGGGCCTTTTTATTATATCCGTGTTGAACTTCAGCAGCAGCTTCATTGGGGCACCCCCCTCGATATGAGCTTACTCAGGCCTTCGCCCGTCACGATGCCCAGGACCTTCCTGTCCCGGTCGACGACGGGGAGCGCCGATATGTTGTGCTTCTCCAGGAGGCGCACGGCCAGATCCGCGGGATCGTCCGGGGCGACCGTGATGACGTTCCTGGTCATGATGGGCGCAAGGTCGCCGTCCTTCGATAGGGCCAGGGCCTTGGACACGTCCCAGGACGTCACGATGCCCACCAGCCTCTTTTCGCCATCGACCACGGGGAGGTGGTTGAACTTGTCCTGTATTATTTTCTTGGCCGCCTCGTACACGCTGAAGCCGACCATGATGGTGCCCACGGGCATCATGACGTCCTTGATGAGGGGCATCTCCAGGGTCTGCTTCATGGGCTTCGCAGTGCCTTCGGCCCGGAGGCGCTCGGCGGGCGGCGACAGGAAGAATTTTCCCTTCTTTATCCGGGACTTCAGCTCGCTGGCCACCTGCCTCGCCTTGTAGAAGCTCGAGAGCGAAGACGTCTTGACTTCGCGGCCGTTCAGGTCGACCATGCCGCTCTTCAGCTCCTCGTAGGTCACCTTTCGCAATTCCGGCTTCGTCCTCCTGGGCGTCGAATAGTCGTATATTCCCGTCACGATGTCCGCGTCGCTGACCGCGGCGGCCTTCGCGATGTCGTCGTTGAGGACGGGTATTGGTATGCCGAGGCCGACGTACAGGCTCGTGCCGTACTTGTGGAATGTTGCCGCCCTCAGGTACTCCCGGCTCATCTTCTTCAGGTCGCCCGTGACCATGAGCGTGCCGAAGCCGCCCGAAGGGCTGTGCTGTGTGCCCTCCGAGACCACGTAGCCGGCCGCCCCGCCCAGGAAGATGCGGGTGCCGATGCCTATGGTCTGGTACGTCGGGTCGTTGGACAGGGGCGAAAGCACCCCGGAGCCGCTGTAGGTCACGTTGCCGCTATTAGGCAGCAGAGTGCCCATATAAGTATAAATGGTCTTGGACGAGCAGTTGATGGCTGCGTTGTACTTCTGGTAGGCGTTCCGCGGGTTCACCATCGTGGCCGTGTTCATGTCGTCCAGCGTTATGGACGTGTCGATCCTCTTTCTCGGGTAGCAATCGGTACCGTAGGCCGTGGCCTTGAGCCATATTTCTTTACCCTCGATCAAGTCCTCGAGGACGTGGGAGCCGCCGTAGTCCATGCCTTTCGTGTCAGATAGCTGGGTGGCGCCCAGGTACGCGTCCACGGCTGCTATGCCCGTGTAGGCCTCCACGTCGTTCATCCAGACCTTCTGCATCTTTATCGGAGGGTCGGAGTGGCCGAAGTTAAAGAAGACGCCCGAAGAGCACATGGCGCCGAAGGTCCCCGTCGTCACGACGTCCACCTGCCTGGCCGCCTCCCCGACTCCCAGCTCCTGCGCCAGCGCGGTCATCTCCTCTGCGGTGACCACGTTGACCGAGCCGTCCTTGATCTTTTTATTGATCTCTTCGATCGTTCTCCTTACCATAATACCACTTTGCCATTATTTAACGGTGTAACAGTAATAATACCTGTCACTATTTATAATTACTGGTAATAATCCATCACAATTGTTAATTACCAAACGTGGCCCGATCTCAAATCCGCCCCCCTGCACGAATAGGGTTATATCCTTTACGCTTATTTCTTCTATTGAAGCGAGCGGTGTACCCATGAACTTCGAGCTCTTTATAAGCGCGGCCATATCCATCTTCGTCATGGCCGACCCATTCGGCAACATCCCCATCTTTTTGGGGCTGACCGGGGGCATGAGCGGCACCGAGCGCCGGTACGTCATCACCAAGGCCTCGGTGATCGCAACCATCGTTTTAGTGATCTTCGCAATCGTTGGGAAGCCCTTCATGGACGTCCTCGCTATCTCGCTGAACTCGCTGAGGATAGCCGGGGGCATATTGCTCCTCTTGATCGCTTTCGACATGCTCATGGGGAGCGAGACCCGGGCGAAGCGGACCGATGGCCCGCACGAGGAGGAGGACTTCGATTCCATTGCAGTCACCCCGATGGCGACGCCCCTGATAACGGGCCCCGGCGCCATGACCGTCACGATGGTCTACATGAACGAGGCCGCCGGCGCGGATAAGCTGCTCATCATGGCGGCCATCCTCATCGCCATGGCCGCCTCCTGGCTCATCGTGGTCAACTGCGACCTCTTGTATAGCTTCATCCACAAGGACGGCGCCCGGGTGCTCACGAAGATAATGGGCATCGTGCTCGCGGCGATAGCCACCGGCATGATGGTGGCAGGGATAAGCGGCTCGTTCCCTGCGCTGCTGCATTGAATGGCCGCCGCCGGCGACATCAGATACTGTATAACCGGCGAGCAGAATCATCGTGCTACTTTTTCTTACCACTCAATAAAAACCATATATAAAGAGTATATAAAGTTTATATACCATTGACGTGCTTAAATCATAATATATTTAAATACCCCGGTGAGAAAAAACCCTCAACCGAATCCACCGGGCGTCATGCAAACGCCAGTATGTTATCCGTATGATTATATACGATAAATACCCGTTATACGAAAGATTGCTATAGGAGCATCAATTATGAGCAAAGCCGAAGAAGCGAAGAAGACGATCACCATCGAGAACGTCGTGGCATCCACCGCCATCGGCCAGGAGATCGACCTGAAGTCCGTGACGCTGGCCCTCGAAGGCGCCGACTATGACCCGGAGCAGTTCCCGGGCCTTGTGTACCGCACCAAGGACCCTAAGACCGCCGCCCTTATTTTCCGCAGCGGCAAGATCGTGTGCACGGGCGCCAAGAGCATCGAGGACGTGGACCGGGGCCTCAAGAAGGTATTCAAGAAGATGGACAGCGTGGGCATCAAAGTGGACATAAGCCCCGAGATCACCGTGCAGAATATCGTGGCGTCCGCCGACCTCGGCTCGGTGTTGAACCTGAACGCCATCGCCATCGGCCTGGGCCTGGAAAATATTGAGTATGAGCCCGAGCAGTTCCCCGGCTTAGTATACCGGCTGGATAAACCGAAGGTCGTCGTGCTGCTATTCGGCAGCGGTAAGCTCGTCGTCACCGGCGGCAAGAAGCCGAAGGACGCCGAAGAGGCCGTCGACCGCATAGTAAAAGAATTAGAGGGCCTGGCCTTACTGTGAGGCCAGCCACGAACTTTTTAATGCTTATTTAATACTTATTATACTCAGAAGCGCCGGGTACGCGCATAGTCCCGCTCTGCCTTCCTGCGCTATTTAGTGCTACGTACCACGCCTTTTTCACAGGAACCTATATCGTATATAAAGGGTATAAAAAGCCTATACAATATATGTTAAAATCATTATATACTTAAATACTCAGGGTGGAAAAATTATATGAAAATAAACGAGTTTTCCATCGGCGCCAAGTCAAACTAACGCCAGTATCTTATGCGTATGCTCAAACACGATAAATACCCGTTATAAAAGAAGTTACACATGAGAGGTTAAGCTTATGAGTAAAGCTGATGGAGCGAAGAAGACGATATCCTTAGAGAACATCGTGGCTTCCACCGGTATCGGGCAGGAGATAGACTTGAAGTCTCTCGCGCTTTCCCTCGAAGGGGCGGACTATGACCCCGAGAAATTCCCCGGTCTGGTCTACAGGACCAAGGATCCAAAGACCGCTTCCTTGATATTCAGGAGCGGAAAGATCGTCTGTACGGGCGCCAAGAGCATCGAGGACGTGGATAAGGGCCTGAAAAAGGTGTTTAAAAAGCTGGAAGGCGTGGGGTTCAAGATCGAACCGAACCCGGTGATCACCGTCCAGAACATCGTGGCGTCCGCGGACCTGGGTTCCGTGCTTAACCTTAACGCCATCGCCATCGGTCTCGGCCTCGATAACATCGAGTACGAGCCCGAGCAGTTCCCCGGCCTGGTGTACAGGCTGGACGTCCCCAAGGTCGTCGTGCTGCTATTCGGCAGCGGTAAGCTCGTCGTCACCGGCGGCAAGAAGCCGAAGGACGCCGAAGAGGCCGTCGACCGCATAGTAAAAGAACTAGAGGGCCTGGCCTTACTGTAAGGCGGCCCAAAAACTTTTTTTAATATCTTATACCCAGAAGCGCCGGGTACGAACGTAGTCACGTTCAGCCCTTAAAATGTCCCGGTAGAAGTCGTCCTCGTCTTCTTTTAATTTGGCGATGACGCGGGACGCCGTCTCCGGCCCCAGGCCCCTGGAGGCCAGCGCTATCACGGCCTTCTTGCCGTGCGAGAGCACGATGTTGCCGTTCCGGTAGACCCGCTTTACTTTCAATTTCTCATCCTCGGTCCTCAATTTTTCCGGGTGCTTCGCCATCTCCATCTCGCCCCTTTCCCAGGGTTTGAGGGCTGCGATGAGCCGGGAGCCGCACACCGGGCACACCGGCGGGTCCTCCACGTCCTCCACCTTCTTCTTGGCCGAGTACTTCTTGCAGTTCAGGCAAAAAAGCAAAACGTGGTCGTTCATGATGCGGTCCTTCAGGGCCAGGATGATGGAGCGGTCTGCCGTCTCGGGGGCCATTAATTCCCGGCCGCCCGTGAAACCGGAGCCGCCGATGTGGCTCATGCGGCCAGCCACCAGTGAAAGCTCTCCACTCCTGATCATCCCAAGCACCTTCATCGAGTTCTCGATGTCCAGCTTGTCGTGGAAAATCTCGCGGACCGCCTCCTCGTACATGGGCGTGCCCTCGAACACCTTTAATAGCTTGTCCATGCTGATGCGCTCGTAGTCCACGTCCCTCGACAGGGCGCCGAACTTGCGGGCCACATGGACCATCTTCCACTTTAAGAGCATGGTGTTCTTCAGAGTCTTCTCGATGATGGGCTCCACGAAGAGGGGGTCGATGTCCATTATGAGCTTTGTGATATCGGTCGCGCGGATGCGCTTCGGGAGCTCCAGCTTGATCCGGTACGGGTCTATTTCCATGGCCACGCCGCTGCCGAACCTCGACGCTAACAACGCGGTGATGACCCGCCCAAGGGTCTCGTTGACCTTGTGGCCGAAGCAGGCGTTGATCACGATAGTGCGCTGCTCGTCCTCGACGACGACCCTCTTATCGGTCGGCACCGGGTAATTATCGTCCACCTGCCTCCTCACGTACTCGACGAACTTCCCCGCGGTGTGGGCGTCGGTAGGGTACTTGCTCATTATTTGATCGATGATCTCTTCGTTGGGCAGGCCCGCCGTCTCCTCGACCATGCGCCGGACGGCGCCCACCTCCATGGCCACGGCGAACGGGACCGGTATCTCCTCGCCGGCCCAGGATGGCACCTCTGCCTGAGGGTTCTCCACCGGCTCGACGCGCACGCGGTCCTCCGTGATCTCCACGATGCGCCACATGTCGCCCTTAGTGATGAAGACGGCGCCGAGCTCCATGTTGATGACGAAGGCCTCGTCCAGAGTCCCGATAAAGCGGCCGCTGATCACGTCCTGGATGTCGAAGCGCTTCTCGTCGGGGATCATCGAAAGGTTCTCGTACATGTAGGCCCTGGTCTTGCCCTTCTTGCTGATGACGCCCTGCTCGTTGACGAAAATTAGGCGCTCCTCTGCTAATTGTTTCAACACCAGGTCGAACTCCTTCCGGGAGAGGCCTTTGTACGGGTAGGCCTTTTTCACCGTCTCGTAGGCCTTGTTAGAGTGGACGTCCCCGTATTCCAGGGACATGGCGCAGACCTGGTTGGCCAGGGCGTCGTACGATCTCAGGTGAAGGCCCACGCTCTCGATCTGGCCCGCGGCCGCGCGCCGGGCGATGGCCCACGCCTCGCTGGCATCATCTTCATTAATGGCGATTACCGTGCCGTTGGACGTCTCCCCCACCCGGTGGCCGGCCCTGCCGACCCGCTGCACCAGGCGGCAGACCTCCCTGGGGGACATGTACTGGATGACGTGGCCGATGTCCCCTATGTCTATGCCCAGCTCCATTGACGACGTGCACACCAGCGCCGGCACCCGGCCCCCCTTGAACGAGTCCTCGGCCTCTATCCGGGCCTCTTTTGACAGCGAGCCGTGGTGGACGGCGATGCTCTCGCCCAGCCGCTTGAACCGGGCGCCTATGGCCTCGGCCGACTGCCTCGTGTTCACGAACATGAGCGTCGATTTATGTCTATGGATGATGGCGATCATTTCCCTTATCTGGGCCGCTATGTCGGGGTCCGTAAGCAATTTTTTGGCGAGCCGCTTATCTTCCTCGGTTATTTTTGGTATCGCCACCCGGAAGTCCAGCATCTTCTCGATGGATACTTCGACGATGCGCACCTTCCCGTCCGTGCCCCCTAAGAAGCGGGCGACCTCTTCCGGGCTCCCCACCGTCGCCGACAGCCCGATACGCTGGAAGTCGGCGTACCTCGCCAGCCGCTCCAGGGCGATGGAGAGCTGCGTGCCCCTCTTGGAGGACGCCAGCTCGTGCACCTCGTCCACGATGACGTACTTTACGGCCTTCAGGTGGTTCCGCATTCGGGGGCCCATGAAGATGGCCTGCAGCGTCTCGGGCGTCGTTATTAATACGTCCGGCGGATTCAACGCCTGCTTTCTGCGCTCGTGCTGGGAGGTGTCCCCGTGCCGGACCTCGATGGATACGCCCAGCTCCCTCGACCACTGGGTGAGGCGCTTCAGCATGTCCCTGTTCAGCGCCCGCAATGGCGTAATATACAGCACTTTGAAGCCTTCGCCGCTTTGTTCCTTTAAAAGGCCGTGAAGGGCCGGCAGCATGGCAGTCTCGGTCTTGCCAGTGCCCGTGGGGGCGATGACCAGCACGTCGTCGCCCGATAGTATTGCCGGGATGGCCTTCTCCTGCGTCCCGGTAGGCCCGGCGAAGCCCATGGACGCTAAAACGGACCGTATCCTGGGATCAAGCAGCTCAAAACAGTTTTTCATGTTCCTGGAATCAAGGTAAATGGTATCTTATATGCTTAATCCTTTTTGGTTGCAATAACGGGGGGCCCGTCCTTATTTTTGCAGCATAGGTTTGCAGCGCACAAAAGCTCTGTGAGCAGCTCGTGCTCCTTCGTGGCTGCCTCCTCCGCCATTGCGGAGGCCTCGGAGAGCGACGTGCACCCGCAGGGCACGTCCTTCAGCGTTTTAGCGACCTCGGTCCAAATCCTCCCGGCCTGGTGGTACCCGCCCGCGATGTCCTCGAGCTCCCGGACGCCCGTCACGCCGCGCGCGTACTCCAGGAACTCGGCGTACATGTGCCGGTACAGGCCGCCGCCGGTGCCGCTGGCCTGGATCGAGCCGTATGCCGCATTGCACGCGACCTTCAGCTCTCCCGGGCTGAAATCGCCCTTCCACCTTTGTAAACAGCTCGCAAAATAGTAGATGCCGCCGATGCCCACGCTCCGCACGCCCGAGTTGAGCATCTCCACGGCGTTCATGCCGATGGCCTCCATGATCTTTTTGCCATCGAGCGCCAATTCCTCGGGCATGCCGAACTCGAACCACGTGTTTCGGGGCGGGAATGGCTTGTGGAGCGAGGCCCTGGCCTCTATCAGCTGGGATATGGGCAGCTCGATTAGGCCGTCCGCGATCCTGTCCGCCACGTAGGCGGCGTCGATTTCCTCGTCCAGCCCCGCGACGACGACGTTGTGGGCGCCGCAGTGGTGCGCCGACCGCCGGTACTTGAGATAATAGACGTCTGCCCGCACCATGACCGGCCTGTCCTCTCCCAGCATCGACCTCATGATGCCATAGGCCCGCCTGGGGCTGGTCGATGCCTTTATTTTTAAAGGAACGCCGAGGTTACGGCATGCCCGCCTGTCAAGCTCCAGAGGCTTGATCCGCCCGCCGATGATGGGGTGCTTCAGGTTCTTGCTGTTCCAGTAGAAAAACCCCATCCCTTCGCCGATGCCGAAGAATGCCGACTCGGGGATGTCGTGGCCCGAGTGCGCGAACACGTCCCTCAGGGCCGTCGTGTCGCAGTGCATGCCGCGCCTGTGCGTGAAGCCGTCCAGTATCTTCTTCATCAGCAGATTAAAAGGCAATTCAAAAATTAAAGTTTGGTATGCCGGGGATACGCTTTATCGGTGTAGTAACGCTTTACTCTCCGGCCGTCAAATCCGCTCGATAAGATTATATAGGGGATGGTGACAAAGAACCGTGAAACGGCCGGAGGACACGACAGTGTATATACCGATCGCGATACACAAAAACGAGCTCGTTGTCATCGACAGCATGGATACGTTCTCGAGGTACTTCTGTCTGGCGAAGAAACAGAAAATGACCCCGCTGGCCGTCGATGATACAGTCCTGGCGACGCCGGAGGAGCTGGAAGAGGAGCACGGCCAGCCCGGGCTATTCGACGAGGAGGAACACACGCCCGGCGGCGACGGCGGCCCATCCGCGGACGTCGAAGAGGACGACATATAAAATTATAGCTTTTTTAGCTCCTTCGCTTTTTCCATCTTGTACATGTAAGAGACGAGGAGCGATCCGCACAGTATGATGGCCGAGGCAAGCACGATGAGGAACAGGGCGACGTACTGCTGGCGGAAATAGGCGGCCGCGATGGCGCACAGCATGGCCATGAAAGCCAGGGAGACGTAGGCGACCTTAAGCGTTTTGACTCCCGATGCCATGGGCTCACGCCCTCAAAATCCGGATGGCCAGGTGGGCGGCGTTGGCGCCGTTGTCGATGCCGACGCAGGCCACGGGGATCCCCCCGGGCATCTGTACGATGGACAGAAGGGCGTCCAGGCCCCCCAGCTTCGCGGAAACGGGTACGCCGATCACTGGCTTAGGCGTCCTCGAGGCCACGACGCCCGGCAGGGCCGCGGAGAGCCCCGCGATGGCGATGAAGACCTTCGCGTCGGAGCTTTTAACGTACGCCTCCAGTTCGTCGGGGTTGCGGTGTGCCGATAATACCTGAAGGTCGAAGGAGACGTCGTTCTTTGAAAGGACCTCGATGGCCTTATCCGCGATGGCGCGGTCCGAGGCCGAGCCGAGGATGACTGCCACATCTGCCATGAGAGCCTATATATTGGCAGGATATTCTTTAAACTTTTTATATGATAATAAGATGTCCACGGGATTCATATCCTCGATGAGCCTCAGGAACTTCTCCCGGTCCGACTTTTTTAGGCTCAACAGCTCGTGCAGGTTCTCCGACGTTATCATGCCCATCTCTCCACCCATATAGTGCTATAGCAGTAACGGCAATATCTTGGATATGATACAAAAACCTTCTCCTTAATTTTCATAACGTCGTGAATAACTATAAGGTGCACGATTAAATGGTGTAAAATTAAATAATTCGTGAAATATATTTTTCCTCATGAGACTCGGGAAGCTGAGGAGCCAGCAGCTCAGGAGCCTGGGGCCGGAGATCGACCCGCTGAAGCTATCCATGGACTGGACAGTGGAGGACCTGGAAAAGCCGCAAATACTCGTTGAAGACGTGTGGGGAGACGCCCTGCCCGGGAGCTATCACCTGCTGGGGCTGTCGGAAATGGTGTGCAGGGGCGTGTACTCGAAAGGCGGTAAGCCGGCCAATTTTCACGTGACTGACATGTGCGACGGCATCGCGCAGGGCACCGAGGGCATGGACTACTCGCTACTATCCCGGGAGATCATCTGCGACATGATAGAGGTCCACTGGAGGACCCAGCCCCTGGATGGCATGGTACTTTTATCCAGCTGCGACAAGGGCGTGCCCGCCCAGCTAAAGGCCATGGCCAGGATGCACGACGTCCCCGCCATCCACGTGCCCGGCGGCACCATGATGGAGGGGCCGGGCATGTTCACGCTGGAGCGGGTGGGCACGATCTACTCAGAGCTGAGGCGCAACGAGCTCTCCGAAGAGGACTTTTTATTCCTGCAGCGGAATGCCTGCCCGACCGTGGGCTGCTGCTCCTTCATGGGCACGGCCAACACGATGCAGGCCATGTCTGAAGCGCTCGGCCTGGCCATGCCTACGTCCGCCTCCATGCCCGCCTTCATGAACGATATCAAGCAGAACGCCGAGGCCTGCGGCCGCCGGATAATGGAGATGCTCGATGAGGGGATGACGACGGGGGACATCCTATCCTCTGACTCGTTCGAGAACGCCATCATGGTGCACGCCGCCATCGGCGGCTCGCTGAACGCCCTGCTACATTTGCCGGCCATCGCCCGCGAGCTGGGCATAAGGCTCCGCCCCATGCTGTGGGACGAGCTGAACAGGAAGATACCCTTTTTATTGAACGTGCGGCCCAGCGGGGCATACCCCGCCATCTTCTTCTGGTACGCGGGCGGCGTGCAGGGCATCATCCGGCAGATAAAGGACCGCCTGCATCTGGGCGCCATGACCGTGACCGGAAAAACCATGGGAGAGAACTTGAGGGAGCTGGAAAAGCGGCACTACTTCGACAAGGTCAGGCAGTACCTCGTGAACTACCGGCTGAGCGACGGGGACGTCATCGCCCCGGCCGATAAGCCGAGGGGAGAGGGCGCCCTGGCCATCCTCCAGGGCAACCTGGCGCCAGGGCACGCCGCGGTGAAGTACTCCGCCGTGCCCCGGGAGATGTTCAGGCACGTGGGGCCTGCAGTCGTGTTCGAGAACGACAGGGACACGTTCGACGCCATAGTGGGGGGGAGGATAGAGAAGGGCTCGGTCATAGTGATCCGGTACGTGGGCCCGAAAGGCCGCGGCATGCCCGAGATGTTCTATCCCACGGAGGCTCTGGCGTCGAGCCCCGAGCTCAGTAAAACCACGGCGCTGGTGACCGACGGCCGCTTTTCCGGGGCAAGCCGCGGCCCCTGCGTGGGCTACGTGTCCCCGGAGGCCATGGAGGGCGGGCCCATCGCCATCGTGGAAAAAGGCGACCTCGTCGAGGTCGACATACCGGGCAGGGGCCTCAACCTGGTCGGCGTCGATAAAAAAAGAAAGGATGCCGGGGCTATGGAGGCCATCATTCGGGAGCGCCTTTCCAGGTGGAAGCGTCCTCCGCAGAAGTACGGCGGGGTGCTGGGGCTATATACCACGCTTGCCACGTCGGCCATGGACGGCGGCTACATGGACTATGGCCAGTGCCCGGTGAGGTAAGCATGAGCGCCGGCCGGACCGTATACCGAAAACGCCTTGCTGCGCCGCACCGTCTGGCCGAGAGGGCGGCCTACGTCATACTGAACAATTTCGTGGTCGAGGCCATCCTCGTTTGCCTGCTGGGGGCGCTCTACCTCGGGACGAGCGCGGCGGACAGGTTTTTCGGCACCCGGATGCGGCGGGCCTTCGTCGGCTGGATGCAGGCCATTTCCCGGGACCGGCTGAACTTTCTCCGGAAAGCCCAGATCCGCCACGTGTTCAAAAGGAAATACGGGCTGAAAAAGATCAAGATCAAGCTTGCCGGCGGCTCCTACTGGCTCTCCATCCCCTGCATCGTGAGGGGCCTCGATAAAGAGACGCGGGAGGAAAAAAAGTACCTGGCCAAGATCATGAACGAGCGCAGCGTCATCAAGCACAACTACATGACCTTGATGCGAAAACTGGGCGTGCTCGCCGAGGGCGTGGACCTCAGGTTCGACGAGTACCGCTGCGGCCTGGAGATGGGCGAGTACGAGAAGCAGTGCCTCGAGCGGCTCCGGGAGGGCGGCGTGAACGCCCCGGAGGTCTACGGCCTGCATAGGCTGGGCGGGGACGACTACATGCTCGTCATGGAGTACATCACGGGGAAGCCGCTTTCGAAGGTGGCCATCGACGGGCCCATGATGGACCAGCTTTTTCAAATCTTGAGGACGATGCGGGATAAGGGCATCTTCCACGGCGACGTCAAGCTGGACAATTTCATGCTTTCAGGCGGCCGGGTTTTTGTCTTCGATTGCCTGAAGATCGACCGGAGCGAGGCCGGCGTGGCGGCCGCGTTCGACCTGGCCTGCCTGTTATGCGGGCTCGTAGGGAAGGTGCCGGCCAGGCAGGTCATTAACCACGCAAGGCGATATTTCTCGGATGCCGAGCTCAAAAAGGCAGGGGACATGATCGACATGGCCTTATACAAAAGCGACCTCGACCTCGGCGAGAATAGGATCAGGGAATTAAAGGAGAGCCTGGTCATAGAGAGTTAAAATAACCCCTTATTATTTTTTGATGTATAATTTCACTAAGAAAAGCTTTAATATGTAATTATACATCATTCTATTGCTTAGAATACGCATGCTACCATAGAGCATGGTTTTGGGGAGTGTCGATGAGATCGTTATCGCTGTCTATTCTTTCGGTATTGATTATAGCTGCCATGATCGTGCAGATATATACGCCTGCTGTCGAGGCCTCGGTTATTTATGGGCCGTTGCAATATAAGGGGGACTGGTATAGGGATCCCATTTCTAACGGGAGCGGTCGGATCGTTAACGGGAGTTGCCCGGTCATTAATGGCAGCGGCCAGATGAGCATTAATGGTATCCCGGTCGATGGTAATGCCCTTTCCTATGCGAACTATGGGAGTATAAATCCGAGCGTTACGTATACGGGCCAGTTTTTGTTCCCCGGGGATAAGGATAATGGTCCGGCTTTTGATGATTATAAGCGGCTGATGGGCCAGTACCGCCCGGACATGCATTTTGATAATGATGGCGGTATTCGTCTCAACGGGATGAAAAGCCATGATGACGCGGGCTCCGACCTGGTGTTTAAATTCCTCGGTAAATACGTCAGGAAGGATAATTTCACCATCAATTCTCCCCACGGCAACTATACGCTGTACCTGAGGAACGGGGATAGTACAGGGAAGTATGTCGAGAACGGCACGATCTTTTACGTTCGTTTGAACGGTAAGGACGTGTTCACTCCCTGCGACTACTCGCTGTCGAACCAGGTGTTGAAGAAGAAGGTAAACGTCTCGCAGAATAACACGCTCGAAGTGTTCGCAGTGGGCGCACCCGGCAGCTACATGACTGTGTGGCTGGAGGACGAGTCCCCGGGCATCGTCGTCATTTCGCCCTGGGACGACACGGTCTCGAACGGCACGATCCTTCTGGCGGGCTACACCACCGACCATAACGTCACCAGCATCACTGTTAAGCAGAGCAATAATTCGACGACCGCCACTATCCCGGTGACCAACGGCAATTTCTCCACCGATCTGCAGATCATGGCCCCAGTAAAGCTCAACCTCACCGCCATCGATAGTACGGGCACCCTGAGATCCGCATCGCTCTGCCTGGATGGCGACCGCCTACCCGAAAAGGCGGAAAGACAGCTTGGCTTCGATCCGTTGAACCCGGACTCGGACTCGAAGCTGACCGCGACAAGCGAGGCCGGCAACGGTGTCATCGACGGCTATGAGATCCTCGGCGGCCAGAATGCTAATGGTATGAGGCTTCCGGCCTTCATCAAAGCTGAAGTCCATGCCGACCCGCTGAAGGATGATTCCGATGGCGACGGCCTGTCCGACTATTTCGAGGTGATGAAGCTCGGCCCGTATGCGGATCCGAGCGAATCGGACCACGATGGCAATGGCGTATCCGATGCCCTGGAAGACGCGGATAATGATAACCTGACCAACATAGAGGAGCAAGCCTACGGCGCCGATCCCCTGCTAGAGGATACTGATAATGACGGCCTGAAGGATGGGTATGAAGTAAAAGTCTCGCAAACGGATCCGCTGTCGAAGGACTCGGATAATGACGGCCTCCCGGACGATAGCGAAATCAGGCTAGGCACGGAGCCGAACGACCCTGACACGAATAATAATGGCATACTCGATGGCAATGAGTCTTACGCATCTCATCTTTCAAATGTAACGCTCGGCATTAGCGTGTCAGTTGTCGGGAAGGGCGATCTTGGAAAAGAGTTGACGATCAGGAAGGTGACTTCGGAGCACTATACGAACGTTTCGGCATTGGTTTCACCTCTGGTCGACGTTAGCGTGAACGGGTCGATCGACTATGCACTGATCACCATGCAGTACGATCCTTCTCTAAATGCTTCAAACCTGTCGTTGTGTTATTATAACGAGAGCCGTGGGTTGTACGTCCCCGTGGACTCGCATGTGGATGCGGCGAACCATACGATCAGCGCCAACGTCACACATTTGAGCGATTGGGGCATTTTCGAGGTTAAGAATCTTCTTGCTTTGTATAAGATGGCCAGCGATTTTAACAATGAGCCGTATAATGGCACGCAGCCGAGCTATCCTCAGCCCGGTGACACCCTGTTCGTCCCCTACAATTCCACGCTGATCATGACGTATCTCGGAGGTACGGCAGGCTATAATAATAAGTTCGGCCTGTGGAGCCCGAGCCGGGTGCAGTATGGCACCGGGCACGGCACGAGCCCCGGCACACGGTTCAACCTGGGCAATTACACCCGGGGGACCGAGTTGATATTCTACATAGACAACGGCGTTGGGAATACCTGGCTCAGCGGCCCGGGCAGCAGGAATCCAGATGGGATCGCTCACGCTTATATCAAGCCTATCACGAATGATACGTGGCTTCTGGGCTGGGAAGACCTGTACGGCGGAGGGGACAGGGACTACGATGACGTCGTCCTGAACCTCACGTTCACCCGGTCGGCGATGCTGGATACGGACGGCGACGGCCTTCTCGATGACGTGGAAACCCATGGCTATATGGATGCCATGGGCCGCTATTATAAGCCTACCGATCCTAACGACACGGACTCGGACGACGATGGCCTGAAGGATGGAGAGGAAGTAGGAGAACTGCATTCCGATGCTCTTTGCGGGAACTATTATGATCTTTATAGCGACCCGAAGAGCGACGACTCGGATAACGATAACCTGGGCGACTTCGATGAAATAAAAGTTTATTGCTCTGATCCATTCAGCTGGGATTCGGATTGGGATTTAATCTCCGATGGCATAGAGGTCAATGTTATCGGCTCAGACCCGACGAGCGGCGATACCGATGGCGATGGCTATCCAGACCTGTTCGAATACGCATATTCCGATAAAAATCCGTCCGTTCCCGGTTTTCTCCCATCCGAAGTGAAGTTTGATCCCTGCGCCCCCGACATGGCGGCGGAGAAGAGGGCCCTGGAATTTACGACCGGAGCCCTGAGCGGCGAATACTATGCCCAGGATCACGATAACCTGTACTACCTGTCCGGATGGATGTCGGTAGGTTTTATCCCGGGCATAAGCGATATTGCGGATGTAAGGGACCTCTTAGCCTCGGTGATCCTCAAGGAAAGCGCGGATAGCATTGGATTGAATGGACTTGCAGTCATCATTGACGTCGCTTCAGACCTGGGGTATTTAAGCGTTATTGGTGCCATACCCGGCTACCTGGCGAGCACCATATCCACCGAGGTGGAAATAGGCTTGAAGTTCCTGGGGCACCACCCGAAATTCATCGGCGACGTCCTATCTATGATATTCATCGTCGCTAAGCTGGATAACAACATCGGCACCCAGGTAAAAGCAGCGATACAAGCTTTTGATAAGGTTGGCGTTAACGGCGACGAGTTCTATAAATACCTGAAAGGGAAAGGAGTAGACGATACACGATTCGTCGCATGGTCGCCAAAACTAACCAAAGATGGCGCCCAAGTAGCAAAAGACTTCCTGGACAACGGCCATTCGGTACAAGAAGTCGATTACGTAGTATCACATTTAGATAAAAATGTAAAATTGGAAGATGTCCAACTAATCGGCACGAAAACAATAGGTCAAAATAACGCGATATATTGGCTTGATAATAAAGGCGTCACGCATGTTGTCGATAGACATGTTACTGGTATAAAACTAAAAAAGAAGGGTATCACTTCATTCTGGCCAACTGGAAATAATGTCAGACCGGGGTATACGACTCCTAGTATAATGAATATGGATAATGTTGAACAAATGATCCAAGATAGCATGAAAAACGGCCATATAGACTACATCGACCAAAAAACCGGCAACATAGTGTATAGATGGGAACTACAGAATGAGCAATACGGCATAAAGACAGTTATAACTGTTACCTCCCCGTCAGGAAAGATACTAACTTCGTATCCAGTAGAGGGTTCATCCGTCCTAGTTTACGACGAAGTTAGTAAATCTGGGAAGTATATAAACAGTTAATAACCGAGGTAATGAAATTGGGCGAACTAATAATTAAATATAAAATAGATGATATTTCAGAGGTATCCAGTTTATCTGAGCTAGAAGGCGGTATTTATGTCCAATATAATAACGTAATATTGACAAAAGCAATTAACGATGAGAATGATGACGGGTATTTAGGAAATTTTTTATTTTCTGAAATATGGAAATTAATTGATGGCATAACCGATCTATTAAATCATAAAAAAATCACCGTGTATATTGTAGAAATGTTTATGGGTTTTTCTTTGGAGCCTGAGAACGGGCAAGTAAAATTTTCTATTATTCCTGTTAACTTGAAGGGGGAATTTGCGGACGATATCATAAATAGGTATCCGTGCGGAATGAAAGGATGCCCAATTCCCTCTAAATTATTATATAATACTATCATTAAGATGGGAAGCGAGTTTATAAATGATCTTACTATTAACTATAATCAACTAGATCAACACGGAGAAATAGAAGCGTTTAAAAATACATTAAAAGAGGCTGAAGAGTTAGTTGATGAGTATAATAAAACTTATTAAGCCTAGACCGTCGAATTTTTATTAACTTGTAGATTTTGTCGTGGCGACGTACACGTTATCGTTAGTGCGCGTGACCTCGGCGAACACCGTCGCCCCCACGGGCCTGTCGGTCAGGACCCCGATGACCCGGCCCCTATCGACGGCGAGCATCTCCCCGAACACCCGCCCCGGGGCCACTAGCTTTAACCGCAGCCGCTCGCCCTTCCTAAAAACTTTAGGAAGCGACGGGGCCCTGTGTATGTTGAAGTCGGCGGGCGTGAGCCTCAGCCGGACGCCGTATTTACGCTCCAGCTCCCCGAGCCGCTCGAAGAACTGCGAGAATTTCATGGGCCTGCCTTTGACTTTTTTCCCGAACTGGTAGCGCACGTAGTTCTGGATGCCGAAGGGCGGCCAGCGCTTGCCCGCTCCTATCTCCATCCCGAACTCTATGAGCTCTGGTATTTCCTCGTCGTTGAAGCCCGGCACCCAAACGGGGGCCAGCAGCAGGTCTATTTTACTGGCGGCGACGGCGCGGGCGACGCCCTTGGCGTGCTCCACGTCGTACAAATTGGTGCCTGCCAACATGCGGGCTCTGCGGCCATCGAGCGAGGAAATCGAGAGGTTGATGCGGTCCAGCAGCCCCTCCATGTCTTTTATTTTCGCCTCATCGAGGAGCATGCCGTTGGTCTGCGCCGATATCGTCTTCACCTGCGGCACCACCCTCAGCTTCTCCAGTAACTCGACCATGTATGGGTAGATGAACGGCTCCCCCTGGCCGTCGATGTGCGCCTCCACGTCATCGCCCTTCATGGCCGCAATTTTTTTAAATTCTTCCACCAGGTAATCAGTATCCACGATGTAGTCGGCCTTTCTGCTCTTACTCACGCCCTCGTCAACGCTGCAGAAGATGCAGTTCAGGTTACAGCCGGACACGGGCCGGACCTGAATTAAGTTCGTGCCCCGGTCGATGAGGCCGAAGGCCGTGTGGCCTATCAATGGTAACCCCGATTCCCTTGTTACGTAGACCAGCTCACGCTTTGTGTGGTGGTGCCTCAAGAGCTTGGGCTCCTGCATGGACACTATCTCCTCGTCCGAGTACTTGCGCTTTAGCTGTGAGTAAAAATTCTTCGGGATGCGAACCTCTATGGTGCCGCGTATTACGAACACCTTATCCTTGTCCTCGTCGTATATCTCCGAAAAGACAGCCATACAATTCACCAATGCGGCTCATAGCTGAAAAACATTTTCTACACGATATAAACAATGATATAGGATGACGTTAGAAGTATTTGCGTCGCAGAGGCGTGCAACCATGAAGGATAATGAGGACATACTTCGGAGGGGCAGGCTTTCCGCCGCGAAGGGCGACGAGATCAATGCTTTTACTTCTTCGTTACAGGCGGACAGGTGGATATTCCCCTCGGACATTATGGTCGATAAGGCCCACACGGCCATGCTGGCAAGGCAGGGCGTCATCGGTAAAAAGGATGCGGCGGCCATCCTCAAGGCGCTGGGCAGGATTGAGGCGGCCGGCGTGGATGGTGTCGATATCCCGGCATATGAGGACGTCCACATGGCCATCGAGTCTAAGTTGATAAGGGCGGTGGGCGAGAACGTGGGCGGCCGCATGCACTCCGGGCGCTCCCGGAACGACGAAGTGGCGACGTGCGTGCGCATCTCCGCCCGAAAGGAGCTCCTGGGGCTCATGGCCGATCTTTTAGAGTTACGGAAGGCCATCGTCGGGCTGGCCTCGAAAAACGTCGGCACGGTGATGCCGGGCTTCACGCACCTGCAGCATGCCCAGCCCACCACGCTGGCGCACCACCTGCTGGCGCACGCCTCGGCGCTGGACAGGGACTTCGAGCGGCTTTTAGACGCCTATAAGTACGTGAACGTCAATCCTTTAGGAAGCGCCGCATTCGCCTCCACGGGCTTTCCTTTAGACAGGGAATATACCACGAGGCTGCTCGGCTTCGATAGGCCCATGGACAACTCGATGGACGGCGTCTCTGCCCGGGACTTTATACTGACCACTATTTGCGCCATCGCCATCCTGGAGACGGATTTGAGCCGATTGGCGGACGAGCTGGTGCTCTGGAGCACTTCCGAGTTTAACTTCATTGAGCTGAGCGATGCTTACGCCTCCACGAGCTCCATCATGCCCCAGAAGAAGAACCCGGACGTACTGGAGCTTATAAGGGGAAGGAGCGGCACCGTCATAGGCCACATGGTGGCCGCATTCACCATAGTCAAGGGGCTGCCCTACAGCTATAACAGCGACCTCCAGGAAGTCACCCCGCAGCTATTACGCTCATTCGAGATAAGCCGCTCCTCGGTGCGCATCATGGCCGGGGCGGTAAGCACGCTAAAAATTAACAGGAAGGAGATGGCCCGGAAGAGCGTTTCGGGTTTTACCACGGCCACGGAGATCGCCGATACCATCGTGAGAGCGACGGGGCTGCCCTTCAGGACTGCCCACGGCATCGTAGGGAGGCTCGCCCGGGGCGACGGAAGCCCATCGTTGAAGGATGCCGATAAGGCCTCAATGGACATGATAGGAAAGAAGTTGAGCACGATGGGGCTGACAGAGAAGGCGCTGGAAGAAGCCAAGGATCCCGCGAAAAACGTCGAGCGGAGGAAAATATTGGGCGGCCCGGCGAAGGCGGCCGTTGCGAAAAAGCTTAAAGCCGAAAAGGCCCGGCTGGATGCCGATGGGAAGGCCATGGCAGGCCTCCGAAAGAAGCTGGATAGGGCGGGCGAAGAGCTGTCAAAGGCCGTGGCCGGCATGACGGGGGAGCCATGACGGACTACAGCGAGGGTGACCTGGTCAAGGTCACCAAGGATGGCAGGGAGTATTCGGGCATCGTGATGCCCTCAAGGAGCGATAAGATCGTCCTGAAGCTGAAGAGCGGCTACAACGTGGGCCTGTCCCTCGACCACACCACAGTCGAGCTGCTTGAGCGCGCTTCCCCGCCGCCGAAGCCAGCCCGAAGGGAGCACCCCCATAAAAAAGGGCTGCCGAACGTGTCCATCCTCTCGACGGGCGGCACAATCGCCAGCCGCGTCGACTACAGGACGGGCGCCGTGTCCAGCCAGTTCACCGCCGATGATATTCTAGACGCGATACCCGAGCTCACGGACATCGCGAACTTTAACGGTAAAGTGCTGAGCATGATCTTCAGCGAGGACATGGACACCACGACCTGGCAGAACCTTGCCAGGGCCTGCCATGAGGAGATCAAGAACGGCTCGGACGGCATCATCGTGACGCACGGCACGGATACCATGAGCTACACGGCGGCGGCTCTCTCGTTCATGATACGGAGCCCCGTGCCCATCGTTCTGGTCGGGGCACAGCGGTCCTCGGACCGGCCTTCGAGCGATAACGCCATGAACATGCTGTGCGCGGCCGCGGTGGCCACGTCCGACATGGCGGGCGTCACCGTCGTCATGCACGGCGAAACTTCGGATGATTTTTGCCACGTACACAGAGGCACTAAGGTCCGGAAGCTCCACACGTCCATGAGGACCGCCTTCCAGAGCGTGAACGTGGCGCCCATCGCCAGAGTGGACTATGCTACGCGATCCATCACGAAGATCACCGATTATCCGAAGCGGGGAGAGCTGGAGCTAAGGCTGGCGGATGGGATTGAGCCCCGCTGTGCGCTCCTGAAATTCTACCCGGGCATGGCGCCGGACATCATCGACTACTACCGCGAGAAGGGCTATAGGGGCATCGTGCTGGAGGGCACCGGCCTGGGCCACGTGAGCACGAAGTGGATACCCACGATCAAAAAGGCCGCAAAAGAAATGGCCTTCGTGATGGCCTCTCAATGTATTAACGGCAGGATTTGCGACCGCGTCTACTCGACGGGCATCGACCTCCTGAAGGCTGGCGTCATCGAGGGAGAGGACATGCTGCCCGAAGTGGCGCTCGTGAAGCTGATGTGGGCCCTCGGGCAAACCCGGGACATGGGCGAAGTAAAAAAGATCATGTGTACTGACTATGCCGGCGAGATACAATGGAGGTCCACAGTATGAGCCTCGACTACGCTAAGCTTGGCCTTAAGGCCGGCCTGGAGATCCACCAGCAGCTCGCCACCGCGCACAAATTATACTGCCGCTGCCCTCCTTTGGATAGGGACATAAAGGACTCTAACTTTGAATTTTTCAGGTACCTGAGGGCAAGGGAGAGCGAGCTCGGAGAGGTGGACAGGGCCGCCGCGGAGCAGGCCATGGCCCGGAAGAAGTTCATTTATAAGACCTATGACACGACCTGCCTGATTGAGAACGACGAGGAGCCGCCGCGGCCGCTGAACCCGGAGGCGCTATCCGTAGCGCTTAAGGCGGCCATCATGATGAACATGTCGCCTGTGGACGAGGTCTTCACCATGAGGAAGATAGTGGTTGACGGCTCGAATACGACGGGCTTCCAGAGGACGTGTTTTATCGCCTCCGGGGGCTACCTGGAAACCGGGTCGTGCCGTGTGGGCGTCGATACGCTCTGCCTGGAGGAGGATGCCGCCTCGAAGGTGGAGGCGAAATCCGATACGATCACGTACTCGCTGGACAGGCTGGGCATACCGTTAATAGAGATCGCCACGGCGCCCGACATCCGCACGCCCGCCCAGGCAAGGGAGGTGGCGCTGCACATCGGCACTTTATTAAGATCGCTGCCCGAGGTCAAGCGCGGCCTGGGCACCATCCGGCAGGACGTGAACGTGTCCATCGCCCGTGGGGCCCGCGTCGAGATCAAAGGGGTACAAACCCTCGACCTGGTGGAGCAGACGGTGGAGCGCGAGGCCCTCAGGCAGGTATATCTTCTGGATATCAGGGACGAGCTGCTTGCGAGGGGCGCCCGGGTGGACGACGAGACCTTCGATATCATGGATGTCTTGAAAGATACGGGCTCGAAGGTGGTTAAGAAGGCACTGGCGGCAGGAGGCGTAGCCCTGGCGGTGAGGCTGCCCGGCTTCAGGGGCCTCGTGGGCAAGGAGATCCAGCCCGGCCGCCGCCTGGGCTCCGAGCTCTCTGACCGGGCGAAGAGGGCCGCCGGCGTGGGGGGCATCTTCCACGTCGACGAGCTGCCCAACTATGGCATCACGCAGGACGAGGTGGACGCCGTATCCCAAAAATTATCGCTGGGGCCGCAGGATGCCTTCGTCATGGTCGCCGACTCCAGGGAGAAGGCGGAGAGTGCCATGGAGGCGGTCAAGATTAGGGCGGGGGAAGCATTGGCAGGCATACCAGAGGAGACCCGGGGCGCGCTGCCCAACGGCAGCACGGAGTACATGAGGCCCCTGCCGGGGAGAGCACGCATGTACCCCGAGACGGATGTGCCCTCGGTGGACGTCACTCCTTCTTATCTGGAAAAGCTCAAAGCGGAGCTCCCCGAGACGCTGCCCGAGAAAAAGGCCAGGCTCATGAAGGAGTACGGCCTCAACGAGGAGCTGGCCGGAGGCATCGCGTACTCCTCGTCCGGCTATGAGTTCGAGGATATCGTAAAGGCCTGCGGGAACGCTACGCTCGTGGCCAGGACCATGCTGGGCACGGCGACTGAGCTGAGGCGGGAGGGCGTCCCCGTGGAGAATCTGACCGGGCAGCAATATAAGCAGCTCTTCAAGTATGTAATCGAGGGCAAGATCGCCAAGGAGGCCATACCCAGGGTGCTCGCCGAGATGGCCCGGGGCGCCGGCATGGACGAGGCGATGAAAAAGCTGGGCCTTGGCTGCGTCGGCGAAGACGAGGTCCGAAAGGTCATACGCGAGATCGTCGATTCTAAAAAGGACTTCGTCAGGGAAAAAGGCGAGGCCTCCCAGAGCGGCCTCATGGGGCTGGCCATGTCCGGGCTCAGGGGGAAGGCCGATGGGAAAATGATAAGCCGCATTTTAAAAGAGGAGATCCAGGCGGAGCTGAAGAAATAGCTTTTTTTATGTGTACGGGAGGAAGATCTCCCTGTAGCTTTTTATGCCGAAGAGGTCCTTGGCCCACCACAACAGGGCCGCCGAGCACAGCGAAATTATGATGACGGCGACCGCGCCCGTTGCTAACGTAGGGTTGGTAAAGCCCCTGCTGACGAGCGCCAGCACGGGCATCAACACGCCTGCGGCAGAAAGTAAGAGCGTATAGAGCCACCCTTTGTATGTCAAGCTAAAGAGCTTATACGCCAAGAAAATGCCCAGCCCAAAATATACGAGGACTATGAGCGTCATGACCGTGGACTTATAATGGGAAATAACGAGCAGGCCCAAAGCCGCGACGATGGCCAGAAGCAAAAAAGCGAGCGCCCTGATGGTAGCGGCCTTAAGCCTGCCGTGCTTAACGCCGAGGTCCGGCCTCCGGTCACGGGGCCGTTTAGGCAGGCCGATGCGCTCTAGGTCTTTTGTAAGATCATTAAGGTCCATAGTCGTATGACATAATCAAAAGGATTCGATAAGAAGTTTGCGATTGTCAGCAATTGCTTCGATTTTAATTTCATGAATTTGTAAATAGTAATTGATTTTTCGTCAGTTGGGTGATATGGACAGAAACTTAATTAATAGACAAATAAATGCTTGGATTATAAGCGCCGTCTAAACCTGGGTCCGGCCGTCCGTAGAAAGAAGACCGGACACAGGTGCCCGAAGGCAATGAGAGGTTAGATTTTATAATATATAAAATCTGGCTTACGAGCCTCCCAAGGCGGCGCTTCTAAAATGGAAGGGAGGTTAAGATATGTTAAAGCATAAAGCAATCGCATTTGGAGCGATATTTGTTGCTGCTATAATTTTATTAGCAGCGCCCGTAATCGTATTGTCGAAAGACACGGCACAAGCCGATAGTACGTCGTCTTTAGGATTTACGCCAAACCATACGGTCGATAAGTATACCGATATAGCAAAAGTAGATCCTGATGTTTTAAAGCCAGGCTATATAGACCCAATAACTAAACAGGCACGGGAGATGAAAGCTAAAGGCATCAATGATTCAGAAATAATCAAAGAATTTGAAAAACAAGGTATTATCTACTACCCTGATTCGGATTCATGGGTTAAGGGTCGTTGTTTAACAAAAGACGAGATGAAAGAAAAGAAAATCATTTTCCCCGTATATGATTACAATGATAAGGGCATGTACCTTAAAGCCATATATTATGGGGAAAATGATACGATGGTAAACGTCAGTGAACAGAAGCCCTCGGTTACCACACAAGCAGCGATTACATCAATAGGCCAAATAAATGTGTGGGTTGAGACGACTGACCCTTATAAATTTGCATACTTGGGCTGGGGCGGTCACATAATACCAGGCAGCGAAGCAGCCGATATATCTGGTACCGAATGGCATTTTGTGACTACACATTTGGGTTCCAGCGGTTCATGTACTGAACTTGGCGTCTATAGATCAGAAAGTGATAGCGTCCTTACGGTTTACTCATACGATAACCGTGTGGAGCCCGGACATCCATTATATACAGGCACGACGCCCATACACCCCGCCCCATCTAGCGACAATGGCGCTATCATTATCGTAACAGGTACCTGGGAATCCGGTAGCATTCCTGGCTACGTCTATTACCTCTACTGGAATGGTCAACAATTCAGGAGAGGCCATTTGACCAGCCTATATAATCAGATAAATCAGGCCAATGAAGCCATTCCGGGTTCAGATGATACCCATTATTCGGTAGATAGCCAACACGCCATATTTTATGGGCAATCTGTATACAAAACCCTTGATAGCAGTGGAAATTATGCAGTCTATGGATGGGTAAACAACGCGAATACTCCATCAAGAGTATCTGGTGATTGGTTGCCAATGAAACAAGTTACGTCCTATGGCTATACCCCGTATTCATATGTACATGAATCATGGGTGCAATCACAAAACTAAGAATTTAAAGAAACAAGACTAAATAAATAAAATACCACAATAATTAGTGGTATTTTATTTATTTTTTGGAGAGGATGAATATGCATAAAAGAACCGCTATTGTAACCATAATGTTCATATTACTTTTCGTCGTCCTAGTTACAGGGTACTATTTTTTAAATGTACAAAAGGCACATGAAAAATTTACTCTCGGACAGAATTTAACAGAAGAACAAAAGCAAGAAGCTATAAGTATTGCCCTAAAGGATAGCAAGGTAAAAAGTGAAATTGGGAATAATAAATATAATATAACAGGCGTAGAAGTCCTCGGAATCGGAACTGAATCGAGCAATATAACTTATTATCCGACTGTAATGATCAGACTCGGCGATGACCCAAGTTTTGGACGCGGCATATTCGCTTATGTAGATTTATATAATAGAACAGTAGCCGATATCGGTAATCCTTATTATGGTCCTATACCCGTAAAAAACAGCACTACTTAAATATGCCCCTAAATAACCGCTGAAATAGAAGATAGAACACCAAGATTAAAATTACATTTTATTGTATGAGAAATCAACTTGCCTAGAATTTATGTGTCGTTGTGGGTGGTTGGCGGCGTTCCAGTTTTCCCGGGGACTCGCGTACCTCAGTACTGGCCAAGACGTGGGCGGGCTTAACTTCCGGGTTCGGTGTGGTTGTAAAACCGCCGCTTTGGCCGCCAAAACCACCAAATCAAAAGACATATTACTATTAGCAGATAAATTTGTAATTGTTTAATAATTTATTACTAATTACACTTATTTTCGGCTTTTAATGACTTATTCTCATAGTTTACTGATCATGATAGAATCTATTTATACTTGGTTATTAATAGATTAATATACAAGCGCAGTCTAATCCTGGGTCCAGCCCCCTGTAGAAAGATGACTGGACACAGGTGCCCGAAGGCAATGAGAAGTTGGGTTTTATTATAGATAAAGCTTGCCTGGAGCCTCCCAAAGACGATGCTGATAAAGGGAGGTATGTTATGAGGAAAATTATCTCAACGTGTATTATTGCAATAGTACTATGCAGTACTATGGGCATATTTGCTATAGCCCAAAATACAAACAAATCGATAACAGATACAAATACTTTAACATCTGTGGATGTATCGAGTTTGACTATAGACCAGAGACAAGCATTGGTTAATCAGGCTTTTGCAGATCGTCTATCTGGAAAGACCGATAAATTAAATGTACCTGGCTTTTCAAATTTTACCGAAATATACCCTGGCCATCCAGTTGGAATGCCACTTCCTCCAAGACCCGATACAGATAATGCCACAGCCATTGGATATGCTTATCCAACATCTTCAATTGATGCCATCACACCTCTAGATGCCACCAGTGGTTTGCCCATAGTGCCCCAAATAAGTAATCCACTCTATCAATATTCTAACACATACTTCCAGTTCGGAGGGTCGGATAATGTGTTACAAGATAAAACAAAAACTGCTATGAGCGGAGATGCAATTATTGATACGAGTACATTAAATAATATGATTACTTCCCCGTCGTATGAAATGCTAGTCTTGCATATGTGGGGGGACGGACAACACGGTGGTGGTGAGGACGATATCGTTATAGCAAAGAATCAAACGGTGCCTAATACGATAGATTTCACAGTATTTATCAGCCAATATTATTCGAAGCAGTGGGTTACAACTATACCAATACCCGTGGGTCATCGTGTTGGAATATATATAATGGCAGTAAACCCAAGTGGGTCTAATTACCAGACACTTGAATATAGCATATATGATTTAACAGCGGGTCAAGGGATTACGCAAGATTATACTTTGTCACATCGACAGACGGCATGTAAATCCGATATAACATTAGAGCACTATTATCCTCAGGGCTTATATGGTGCAACTGGCCTGAATTTAATTAGAACTGTAACGAATTTCCATGCATACGATCAATATCAACACGTTATGAATTTATTACAAACTGGGTTGATCGCAGATTTGGCGTCGTATAATCCCCCCGATTATGCTACAAACCTTCGGTGTCATAATGGTTACTCGTACCAACTAACTGATTATTTCACCACAAATGGACAGGGACTCTTTAACGCATGGATTTATTAATAATCTGAAATATGCATACCCCTAATCAAGGGGTATGCTTTTTTATAAATAAATTAGAAGTACTATGTACGTGATACAATGGTTAAACAAATGCAGATAAAAATTTTTACGTTATGTATAATAATTATATGTTGTATATTTATAAGCGGTTGCATTGGAAATGATCAGTTATCCCCAGGACAAAATGGTCATTTTTCTCAGGGAAAATATGTTGTCCTTGAGCAAGATAATAATTTAACAAGCATAATATACGAGGGGTCTTACGGTCTTCCCCCATTAGCAAAGCCTTTTACTATTCTCGATTATACGTATATGAGCCAGCATGGTTCACCTTATGTAGACATCAACGACAGTTTAAAAGTGGAGTATATAGTTTATAAATTAAATTTAACTCCGGCGCGAGTTTATGATTCTGCTGTGGGTTATGGAGCATACGAGCTTCCAAGCCAAATTGAAGACGGCCCCCGTATCATCGATGTTAGCGGGGACGGAACAGTTAGCATGATATACGATAACCAGACTATAAACATAAAACCCGGTAAGACATGGCAAGCACCACCTTTAACATGGGATAGTAGTGAAAATGGCACAAGTTTAGCCGGAACCCCATGGGCGTATAAAGCACATAATAGCTATACGAAAATAATAAAAAATATCGGTGTGTTCAATAAGTCGGATATTAAAAAAGAGCCATCAATTGCCATATAATAATCTCCTTAATATGCTATGTAGAACCTGGGTTTCGGCTGTTTTAGTAACTATTGATTGTGTTGGTTGTTTGTTTTGTGTTGTTTTTTGCTTGTGTTCTTGTTTGTTGTTGCGTAGCCTTTATCTGTTGATAGTTACTTGTTAGTAACTA
>Ga0315282_10000911_pt1 | contig 57997 bp, 47 predicted proteins | sample YL17G07_20_MG_FD_203693 | JGI IMG/M metagenome (GOLD analysis project Ga0315282, IMG submission 203693) | Sediment microbial communities from Yellowstone Lake, YNP, Wyoming, USA - YL17G07_20 | ecosystem: Environmental > Aquatic > Freshwater > Lake > Sediment | place: USA: Wyoming | collected...
ACGTACTGGACGGCGACGAATAGCCGCAGGAACATGTCGTTGTCACGGTTCAGTTCCAGCGCCCTGAGGCAGGCCTTGTCCCGTTCTTCCCCGCGGCCGAGTTCATGCAGGCACCGGGCCATCGCGACCTGGAGCATGGGGTCCTCGGGCGTGAGCTTCTCGGCCACGCGGTATTCCTTCAACGCCTCCTCGAACTGCTTTTCGTCCTCGAGGGTGAGCGCGAGCGAGCGATGGTGCCGCACGTCCTCGGGGGCGAGGGCCACGGCGGCACGATACTCTTTGTCCTCGTCCTTGGTCCGCCCGAGGTGGCCGTAGGCCGTGGCGAGCCGGGCGTGGTAGTCGGCCTCCTTTGGTTCGAGCTTGACGGCTTGCTCGAAGCATTTGGTCGCCTCTTCCCAGCGGTCCAGATCCGCGTAGGTACACCCCAGTTCGGAGTGGGTGAGCGCGAGGTCCGGCCCCAGGTCGCGGGCCTTCAGGCCGGCAGCAAGGGCCTCTTCTTCCCGTCCCAACCCAGTCAGGCAGGCGGCGATTTCCAGGTGGGAGCGACAGTATGACGGGTCCTTCTCTACGGCCTTGCGAAACAAGACGAGTGCCTGCTCCCACTTTGTCTTCGTGGTGGTGTCATCGTCGTTTTCGGAGGGCCTTTTCCTCACCCCGGCGGCGCACAGCTCCTCCGCGGTCATGCCGATCCCCTGCCGGACGAGTTCGTCGAACGTGGTCAGTTTGTGGGGAGCGGAGAGGGCTGCTTTGATGGGGTCAACCGGCACGGCGAAGTTGAGGTTCTGCCCTTCCTGCACTTGCATGATGGCCGCGCCGATGACCTCGCCGGCTTCGTTGAGCACGGGTCCGCCGCTGCTGCCGGGGGACATGGGGGCGGTCACTTGCAGCAGTTCGCGTTCCCCCGCTTCCCCGCGCAGGGCGCTGACGATGCCCTCAGAGGCCGTCTGCTCCAGCCCTTTGGGGCTGCCCACCACGATGACGCGGCTCCCCTGCTTGACCGTCTTGGCACTGCCCAGGTGCAGCACAGGGAGTTCCATTCCCTTCACCGTGAGGGCGGCGAAATCGAGCTTCTCGTCCCAGGCCGTGACCCCATCCACGAGGAAGAACGCGCCGTTGCGCAACTTGACCAGCACGCTGGTCGCGCCGGCGATGACGTGCAGGGCCGTAACGATGGTTCCATTCTCATCGACGATGAAACCGCTACCTTGCTTCTCCGCACCCTCCTTTTCGTCGTCGTTGTAGGCGACAACGGTGACGACGGCCGGGCCTACCTGCGGGAGTAGCTTCGTTACGTCGAGCTTCTCAGGGGCTTTCGCCGCCGGGGCCGCGGCCGGCGGTGGGGCCGGCTGCGCCTCGGCCGCCGCGGCGTACGCCGGGTAAGCAAGCACCAGCGTCAGGCCCAAGAGGGCAAGCGCGGCGCGCGCGGCGCGACTCGATCGACGGGGCATGTCATACCTCCATGGAAGGGTCCGTCTCTGTGGCGGAACGTAGCTTCCACCGAGAGAGCGGCGTCACCTTCCGGGAGGAGGAAACGCGCGCTAGCCCGCGGTGGGGGAGGCGGGTGCAAGGGGCGCGGGGCACGCGCACCACGCCGTCCACGGCCGCGGGTCGGGCAGAAGCGCCTGGTCGGGCCGGCCGGGCGAGGCCGGCTGCGCCGCGGCCTTCGCGGCTTCGTTCGGGGTGGGCGCTTTGCGCCAGCGGAAGACGAGGTGCACGGGCGCGCGTCCCCGCACCACGTGTCCGCCGTCGGAATTGATGGCGATGGTCACGTGCAGCTTGTCCTGCATGAACGTCGCGAGGCGCCAGATATCGGTCTTGCCCTCGACCAGGTAGATGCAGTCCCGCGTCAGGCCAATGGCCATGCGCTCGGTCACCTGGTTCATGAAGTGGGTGGAGAATCCGTCCTGGTGGAGCGGGACAAGCCGCTGGCCCAGGGCCATCGCGCTGACGCCCGACTTGCCCTCGTAGGCGGCGTAATTGCCGGTGATGTCCACGCTGCCGTCGGCGAGGATGACGAGGAACCAGCGGCCGGTGTGAGCTGCGGACTCAATGGCGCCGTCTCGCTGGAGGAAATCGGCCAGCGAGAGGGTCCGGGGGTGGTGGAAGGTGCCGGTCATGGAGGCCACGCCGCCCACGCGCTGCTTCGCGCGCTCGCGGGTCTCGCCGGACGGCTCGTTGGTGATTACGGCCTGGAGGTGTTTACAGCGGGGGAGGCGGGCAACGTGGAGGTTGCGGCCCTTGAAGCGGGCGACCCAGACCTTGACCTCATGGCTGGGGTGGGTAGCGGCGGGAGTGGGTGTTGCGGCGGGTGCGGTCAGTACAAGGCTCAGTACGGTCAGGGCGGTCCAGAGACCGGCGGATACAGCCAACGGCAACGGCTCTAGGCGTGAACGGTGACTGCTCATCTTTGTCCACCCCCTATCCAGCGTTGCGTGCGCCCTGCGTTACCTCCGGCGGATGGTATCCGATCACACTCTCCATCCACCTGCATTATTCCCCAGAATGTCGCGCATCATAACAACTGTTCGAGACCCGGCCAAGGGGCGCGAGCCGGGAGGGTCGGCGCAAGGGAGACGTGGGGCGAGGCGGGCGCTGGCGCGCCCACCTCGGGGCATGGCGACCGGCGTGGGAACGCCTGGCCGACCTAGAGGCTGTGTCCGGTCAGCAGCCGGTAGGCCTCGCGGTAGCGGGCGCTGGTGCCAGCGACGACCTCGGGGGTAAGGTCGGGCGGAGGCGGATTGTGGTCCCAGCCCAGGCTGTCGAGATAGTCACGCACCGGCTGCTTATCAAAGCTGGCCTGGGAACGCCCGGCCTGGTACTTGTCCGCAGGCCAAAAGCGCGAGGAGTCGGGGGTGAGCACCTCGTCTATGAGAATCAGGCGATCCTGGGACCGGCCGAACTCGAACTTCGTGTCCGCGATGATGATGCCGCGGGCGAGGGCATAGTCGGCGGCCTTCTGGTAGATGATGATGCTCTTGGATTGAATGAAATCGAGTGCCTTCTGGCCGATGATCTTCGCCGCTTGCGCGGGCGCAATGTTCTCATCGTGACCGGAGGCGGCCTTGGTCGCGGGAGTGAAGATGGGGGCCGGAAGCCGGTCGCTCTCTCGCAATCCGGGCGGCAGCGGAAGGCCGCACACGGTCCGTGACTGCCGGTACTCCTTCCACCCCGAGCCGGCGAGGTAGCCCCGAGCCACACACTCGACGGGGACCACCTCGGCCCGCTTCACCAGCATGCTGCGACCTTCGAGTTGCTCCGCGAAAGGCCGCAGGGCCGCGGGGAAGTCGCGCACGTCCGCGGTGAGGAGATGGTTCTCGACCACATCCTGAAGGAGGTCGAACCAGAAGAGTGACATCTGGGTGAGCACCCGGCCCTTGTCGGGGATGGGCTGTCGCATGACCACATCGAAGGCCGAGAGGCGATCGGTGGCGACGATGAGCAGCGCCTCGCCGAGATCGTAGATGTCTCGCACCTTGCCGCGCGCGAGCAGTGGGATTCCCGGCAGGTTCGTCTCGAAGAGCGGTTCGGGCATCAATGATCTCCGGTGCGTGGTGGCTACCAGTTCGGAAGGAGGGGAGGGGAGTCCTGCCGGATTTACAACCAGGGCGCCCCGATCTCCGCGCGCCACTGCTGCAGCCACTTGTCCAGCAGGCCGAGGTAGAGCTTGCGGCCCTCCGGATCGCCGTAGCGTTGCGCCAACTCGCGATAGGTCGGTGGATCGGCCGGAGACAGCGGCAGCGCGACGAGCTTCGCGTAGATCGCCTCGGCCGACTCCGCGCGCAGGTTCGCCACGCGTTCGCGCGGCGACCAACCGTCATCCATCCGGTACAGGTCGAAGTTCGGCATCACCCAGAGAAGCAGGCTCCGCGACCGGGGCTCTCGCAGCTTCCGCTCCCCCTCCGCCGCGGCCTCGCCTCCTGCTTGCGCGGCCCGCGTCAGTGCCCCCTCCGTATGCGCGGCGGGATTGGCCCAGAAGGTGGGATTCCCCCAGTTGAGCCGCGGCTCTTCGGGCGGCAGCCCGACTACGTCCTCGGGTTCTGGGCGCACCGCCTCATACGCGGCATTGGCCGGCCGCCACGCGTCCACGTACAACGGCATGAACTGGTTCGGGTCTTCGCCGATGCCGGCGAGCACGGCCTCGGCCATCTCTCGGACCTCCCGCGCGCTGCGCGTCGAGACAATCAGGTTCGCGCCTCCCCGGAATCCGGCCTCTCGCGCGCGGCGCATCGCGGTGACGATGGCCTCGAAGGCACCAGGCCGGCTCGTGAGTTCATCATGTGTCGCGCCATGGCCGACGAGCGTGAACCACAGATACTTGAGCCCGGCTTCTCTGATCTCTCTCAGCACCCGCGGCGCCTCCGGGTCCGTTCCTAGCCGCCAGCCATCCGTCGGCCAGAGCAGGTCCTCCTCCGAATCCGGGCGGCCAGCGTCGCCGGCCGGCTGCACCGACGCGCTCCGCAGGTAGTGCCACACCGCCATCGGCTGCGGGTGGTCGAACAGCTCCAGCCCGGAGTACATGTCCAGCGATTCAGACAAGGGCCGGTCCCCCGCCACACGCACTGCGTGCAACGCCCGCGCGGCGGTGCGCACATCGTCCAATGAGAGCTGTCCCTCCATCTCGATCGGTTTCCACATCGGCGTCGTCAGCGGCCGCTGGCCCCCAACGTGCATCGCGACGCTGACCGACTCGTAGACGGGCGGCCGTTCCGCAATCAGCCGCGCCTTCTCCGCCAGGTCAGCCGGGAGTGTGAACGCCGGTCGCTGCTCGAAGTCGCTCATCAGTGCCTCCAGTTCTCCCCGGAGCGCCTGCCGCGCCCGCCACAGGCGCGTCTTCACGGCTCCTGGGGTAGGGGAGAGGTAACGTGCGACCTCCGCCATGGAGAGCCCGGCGAAGTAATGGAGCAGTACCGGCTCCTGCAACTCCGGCGGCAGTGCGTCGAGCGCCTCGGCCACCACCACCCGCCGCTCCACACGTTCTGGCCACGGGCTCTGCCAGTTTGGCCCCATCACCAGCGCCATTCGCTCCCGCGCGCGACGCTCGCGCCGCCGCGCGCGCAGCGCATCGAGGAAGACGTGGCGCGCGATGCCGAGCACCCAGGGGAGGGCCACCTGCGGCCGCTCCCCGCGGGCCAGTGCGCAGTACGCGCGCACAAACGTCTCCTGGGCGAATTCCGCGGCTTCCGAGGCCGAGCCCGTGTGGGCGCCCAGATACCGGAGCACTGGCTGCTGCGCCATCTACACGAGGGCCTCGAAGTCAATAGGAGCGATGGAGGGAGAGATCGCCATCGTACACCTCTGCAGAAAGGTCGTCCGAGCGGCGCGTTTGGTCACAGCGTAGCAGGAGCAGGGTGGTCGGGCAAGCGGCTTACCTGCGGTGCAACTCCAGCACCACGATCTCCGGCTCGCAGCGGAGGCGGAAGGGGAGGGTGCTCTCGCCGAGGCCGCGAGTGACGAAGAGGGTAAGCTGGCCGACGACCTCGACTGCCCCCGTAGCCGTGATGCTCTCGTCTTGGCCGTTCGGGCATGCATGGTCTCCGGTGCGTGGTGGCTATCAGTTCGGAAAAGGGGGAGGGGAGTCCTGCTGGAAGGAGGTCGCGTCGTGGCGCCGCGGGTCCAAAGACGCAGCGCTTCAGCCGAGGAGATACTGAGACCATGCGCGCGTTGCTCATCCCTGTCCTCACCATCGTTCTGAGCACCCCGGCGCTCGCCGGAACAGAGCCGCCGCGACCTCTGCGGTTTGCCTTTCGGCCGGGCGAGACGCTGACCTACGCGATCCGCCAGGAGGTGAGCTTCCCCGGGAAGGACGGCGGGTATACGGCCTCGCTTGAGGGGCAGTGCACGTTCGGGGTGAAACGGGTCCGCCCGGACGGCCAGGCTGAGATCGAGGTCACCGCGTCGGGCCGAGGGACGTTGGGGTCGGGGACAGAGGCCGTACCTTTCGACACCGAGGCGCCTCAGCCGATCACGCTGCTGGTCGCACCGACCGGGGTCGTCAGCGAGATCCGCGACGCGGCGGGGAAGAAGAGCTCACTGATCACCGATGACGGCGAGGATCTGCTCAACGCCAGCCGCCTGCTGCGCTCCCATGCCTGCGGCACGTACACTCTCTTCGGCCTGCAACTCCCCAACAAGCCGGTGGCCGATGGGAAGGCCTGGAACGGTGTTCACCGGAGCGAGACGGCGCGCTTCGAAGGCGACGCCGCCGATCTCGATCCAAGGAAAGCAACGGTGACCCTCACCAGCCGCGCCGTTCGGTTCACTTCCACGGGAACCGACACCGTGCAGGGCCGTCCCTGCCGCGTCATCACCTGCGCCTCCGCGCTCCACCTCGACCAACCCGGCGTGCAACAGGATTTGCCGGGGAAGTACTGGTTCGACGACCAGAGCGGGCAGTTGCTGAAGGCTGAGATACAGGCCAAGGACCTGGGGGAACGGAAGGGGAGGGTGAGCTACACGGTGACGCTGGTGTCACGAGGGACGTGACAGGCGTCCTGCGTTACAGGTTCTTCTCCCCCGACGGCGGCTTCTTCGGAGACAAAGGCTGTCCGGGCGACCCGGCGAGTTCGGCCTGTACCTGGTTGCGCAGTTCGTAGGGCCCCGCGATCATCTCGAACGCCTCGTGCGTGCCGCCGGTGCCGATGATGACGACCGTGCCGTAGTTCAGCACCCTTCCCCAGATGCTCTGCTCGACCTGGATTGATTCGATCCTGGGGATGAGGATCTCCGTCGAGCGGAGCGTGAACAGACCCCGCTTCACGATGACGCGGTGGGTGGTGACCGCGAAATCCGCGGTGGTGAAGACGATGTACGCCCCCAGCGCGCGCAGGCAGGAGTAGACGAGGGCGGCGAGCGGGAGGTAGGACCAGAAACCGCCGACCTTCACCGATACCACGACCAGCGCGGCCGCGAACAGCAGCATCAGCACGAAGTGGGGAAGCAGCCGCGCCCAGTGCAGGCGGGCGCGGTAAACCAAGATCTCGCCCGGCATGAGATGGCGTTCGATGAAGCGCATGGCGGCCCCTATCTTACTCCGGCCAACTCACGGTAGCCCAAGATGTCCGCGACGGTGTCTGCCGTCGCCTCGCAGTGCACCGGTTCGTCGGCGACGGCGATGGCCCGGTCCGGGTCTTTGAGGCCGTGGCCGGTGAGGATGCACACGACGCAGGCATCTTCGGGCAGGCCCCTGTCCATCTCGGTCTGAAAGTACCCCTGGCGGCAAAGCTTGGCCACGCCCGCGACGGAGGCGGCGGAGGCCGGCTCGCAGAACACACCCTCGATGCTGGCCAGCAGCTTGTAGGCCTCGACGATCTCGTCGTCGGTGACCGTGTCAATCAGGCCGCCCGATTCGTCCCGGGCGGCGACGGCGCTCTTCCAGCTCGCGGGGTTGCCGATCTTGATGGCCGTGGCGAGGGTCTGGGGATCGGCCACCGGCTCGCCCCGTACGATGGGGGCGGCCCCTTCGGCCTGAAACCCGAGCATCTTCGGGCGGCGCGAGCTGCGCCCGGCCCGCGCGTACTCCACATAGCCCTTCCAGTAGGCGGTGATGTTGCCCGCGTTGCCCACCGGGATGGCGTGATAGGTCGGGGCGTCGCCGAGCCGGTCGCAGATCTCGAACGAGCCGGACTTCTGGCCCTCAATGCGATAGGGGTTGATGGAGTTCACGAGCTGCACCGGGTAGGTGCTGGTGAGTTCGACGACGATGCGGAAGGCGTCGTCGAAGTTGCCTTCGATGGCGATCACCTTCGCCCCGTGCATGACGGACTGGGCGATCTTGCCCATGGCGATGTACTTGAGGGGGAGCACGACCACACAGTCAATCCCGGCCCGGGCCGCGTAGGCGGCGGCGGAGGCGGCGGTGTTGCCGGTGGAGGCGCACATCACCGCGCGCTGCCCCTCTTCCGCCGCCCGCGTCACGGCCATGGTCATGCCCCGGTCCTTGAACGAGCCGGTCGGATTCATCCCCTCATACTTGAGATAGAGCGGGATCGGTAGGTTGATGCGCTCCTGCAACTCCGGCGCGGGGAGGAGCGGCGTGTTGCCCTCGCGCAGAGTGATGATCAGCGTGGACTCGGTGACCGGCATGAACTCCCGGTAGGCTTCGATGACGCCGGGCCAAGAGTCGGTGCATGGCATAGTATGCTCTCCGTGGGCGTGATGAATCACGCCCCTACATTTCGGCGTGCAGGCAGGCGTTGATGGCGCGCACCTCCGGCCGCGCCTCCAGCCGCTCCAGGGAGCGGTGCATCTGCCGCTGCTTGGTCTGGTGGGTAAGCCAGACGATCTCGGCCTGGTCCTCGGAGGCCGAGGTCTGGAGGAGGGACTGGATGCTCACTCCCTCCTCGCCGAAGATGGTGGCGATGGTGGCGAGCACGCCCGGCCGATCGTCCACCGTCATGCGCAGGTAGAAGCGGGTCTCTATCTCCGCCACCGGCAGCACCGCCCGCTCCGTGTAGCAGGTGCAGGAGATGCGGCCCGTGGATCCGTGGACGATGTTGCGCGCCACGTCAATGATGTCGCCCACCATGGCCGAGCCGGTGGGCAGCGCGCCCGCGCCCTGCCCGTAGAACATCACCTCGCCAACGGAGCTGCCGCGGACGAAGACCGCGTTGAAGGGGCCGCTCACCGCGGCCAATGGGTGGGTGAGGGGGAGGAGCACGGGGTGCACGCTCAGCGCGATCGCCTCCCCGACCAGCGCCCCGATGGCGAGCAGCTTCACCGTGCAGCCCAGTTGCCGCGCGTACTGCATGTCCCGCGCGGCGAGCGAGGTGATTCCCTGGCGGAAGATGTCCTCCACCCGCACGCGGCTCTCGAACGCGATGGAGGCGAGGATGGCGAGCTTGAAGGAGGAGTCGAAGCCTTCGACATCGTTGGTGGGGTCGGGCTCCGCGTACCCCAGGCGCTGCGCCTCGGACAGGGCCTCCGCGAACTCCGCCCCCTCGCTGAACATCTTGCTGAGGATGAAATTGGTGGTGCCGTTGACGATCCCCATGATGCGGGTGATGCGGTTCCCGGCGAGGCAATTCTTGAGCGGGCGGATGATGGGAATCCCGCCGCCGACGGCCCCCTCGAACATGAAGTCCGTCTTGGTGCACGCGGCGAACAGGTCCTGGCCGTGGCGCGCCACCAACTCCTTATTGGAGGTGACCACGTTCTTGCCGGCCTTGAGCGCGCGAAGGAGGAAGTCGAGGGAGGGCTTGAGGCCGCCGATGGATTCGACGACGATGGAGATCTCGGGATCGCCGAGGATATCGTTGACGTCGCTGGACTTCACGGCCTGGGGAACCGGCACGGCGAGCACGCGGGGTCGGGACCAGTCCACGTCCACGATCTTCTTGACGCGCACCGGCCGGCCCACCTTTCGGTCAATGCTCTCCTGATTATCGAGGAGCGTCCGGTAGGTGCCGGAGCCGACCGTCCCGAAGCCGATGATCCCGACGTAGATTGGTTGCTCGGACACGATCCTGACCTCCCTCTTTCCGTTACCGGCCGTCCACGAACTCCAGCACGACCAGCGGGTCTCCCGGTTGCACCAGCGCGCCGTTCTGGGCCGGGATCTCCTTCACCCGTCCGGCCCAGTCAGACTTGATCTCGTTGAACACCTTCATCGCCTCGATAATGCACACCGTCTGGCCTTCTTGCACCGCGTCACCGACGGTGACGAGGGGCGGGGACTCGGGCGAGGCGGAACGGTAGAACACCCCGATGAGCGGCGCGCGCACCGCCACCGTGTTCTGAATGTCCTCCATTAGCGGCGCCGCGTGTCGCGCGGCCGGCGGATCTGCCGGAGGGGCGGTGGGCGATGGGGCAGGCGCCGCCGGCCGGATCTCGGTCCCCCGGTGGAGGTGGAGCTTGAAGTCGCCCTCTTCCAGCAACAACTCCTCCAGGTGGTGCTCCTGGAAGAGGCGAACGAGGGCTTCGACCTTTTCCTGCGCGTGTTCTTCCATCGTATTCCCGGCGGGTTCGGCCGCGTGCGCCCTCCTAGCACAGAACGAGCCCCACGTATCGTGGGGCTCGCCGTTGTCCCTGCGTGCCGTCGGCGCCGGAGCTACTGAGTCTGCGTCGCCCGCAGCTTCCGCAGCCGCTTCTTGCGCGCGCGCTTTTCCTTCGCGCGCTTGGCCTCGTCAATCTCCTGCACCCGGAACCCGTACTCCTGCCGGATGCCTTCTTCGACCTCGCGCTCGAACTCGAGGAACCGGTTCACGTTCCGGCTCTGCCCGCGCAGCTTCTCTACGTCAATTTTCGACATGCACTCTCGCTCCCGATCTCAGCAGACTGAATTGTAGCAAGCGAGGCGAGGTCGTGTCAAGCAGCCCACAGCGGCCGGGAGTGCGGCGCGCGGGAGGAGCGGAGTCGGCCGCGTCCCCACGCCGCCTCCGTTCCTTCCCGCGCACCGGAAGCGCTTGCCCTATCTGCGGCGGAACGCCGTGCCGAAGGAGTCCGCGAACGTGAAGCGCCGGAACACCGGCGTGATCTTGCCCACCAAACCTTCGTCCTCGAATTCCCCACCCGCGGTGAAGAACAGGCTGGGATGGCGGACGTCGAAGAGCGAGGGCAGATGCGTCAGCTCCGGCCTCTGCAGGAACATGATGCTCCACAGACCCGGGATGGTGACGGCCCCGCCGAACTCGCTGCCCAACTGGCCCAGGAAGAAGCCGGCCGAATCGTAGACGTTGATGCGGCCGTCGCCGAAATTGCCGATCAGCGCCGCCTTGGGTATCCCGGTGAAGGCCGCGGGGGCCTCCGCGACGCCCCAGGGCGAGTTCAGCGTCCCTCCCGCCGCGAAGCGGGCGAACAGCGTGCCGTCCGGCTCGAAGATGTCCACGAACCCATGTCCGATGCCGGGCACGTCATCGTGACCGCCGGGGCCCTGCAGCGCAAAGGTGACCCACAGCCGGTTGTTGATGGTATGGATGCCGAACGGGGCGTAGCCCGCCGGCAAGCCAAAGTCGGTGAACCCGCCCACGAAGTTCCAGTCGCTGTCGAAGACGTCCACCTGATTGTTCCGGAAGTCGGTGGCGTAGAGGAAGCTCGCCCCCGTGCTGTCCTTGGCCATCGCCAGGCCCTTGAACACCGGGCTGCTCTCCGAGTCGTACATCCCGATGACTTCGAGGATCGCCTCGGTCAGGTTCACCGCCGGGTTGTAGCCCGCGATAGTCCCCTCTTCGGTGGCGAAGATCCCCCGGGCCGGAGCGACAAATCCGTCTTGCTCAATCAGAAACCCATTGGTAGGATTGAACACGGCGCCCGTGGGCGGTGATGCCTCCTCGACGAACAGGGCCGGAATCGTCACCTCGATCCCGATGGGCTCGCCGGTCAGATCGAAGTCCCGGGCCGTTCCCGTACCGTTGTTGGCCACCCACAGTTCCCCCTGCGTGCCCTGGAACATGCCCCACGGGTTGATCAGGTCGCTGTCCTGGAAGGCAGCGGCCCCCGGGATGCTCGACACCAGGGGCGTGACCTGGAACACCCTGAACGTGCCCACCCCGATGGCGTGGCTGCTCACCGCCGTGCTGGTAAGCAACACAAAAGCAGCCAGGCAGACGAACAAAAACGTACGAAGGCGCATGTCTCGCATTCTTCCTCCTCCTGGAGTTGTATTGAGGCGGAAGCTCAGCTCGATACCCGGTTTGCCTCACGCGGAGCGCTGCGCCATTCTCAGGCCTCGGGCAAGCGGCGTCAAGGTCATTGTGCCCGACGATGTGGCGCGCGCGGTACAGCCGCTCACATCATGGGGCGAAGAGGAGGCAGTGGCGCCCGCCGAGGGGCAAGTCACCCCGGTGAGGACGCCTTCTTGCCCACTAGGGGAGTGGGCTGGGCGTGCGGGCCTACTCCCGCGGAGAGTAGGCCCCCACTAGTGCGCCGGCCGCCCGAAGGAGGCGGGCGGCGCCCGTCACAGACGATCGCTCAACGTGCGGTCGCACCGTCCCGGCGTGGGCCAGGGAGGCAGCGTCGGCCGCCCTTCCGGTTCCATCGGCCGCGGAGACGGAGCAATCGGTGCGGCCGGCGCCCACGCGCGATCCGGGTGTGCGCGCCGCCGTCTTCGCGCGCCCTCACCTGAAGGCCGAACACGGCCATCCGGCGGGACAACCATTCCTGGCTTGTCCCTTTCCAGCCCTGCTGGGCCGGATCCGCGAGGGCGCGGGCTCCGGACAGGTCCTTCATGGCAAACAGCTCCATCTGCGCTTCTCCTTTCTGTGGGAAATGGTGCCGCCAGACATGGAGAGCCGGGGCCAAGCGGAGGCGCGGTCTCTCCGAGAAGAGGGAGTCGGTTCGAAGCGGCGGCCCTGAGGGCAACGCAACACGGGGCAGCACGAGGCGGCCCTGACGGTTAGACGGGGCGGGGAGACGACCCAGCCGAAGAGGGGTCACACAGCGGACAAAGGCCGCCGAGCACGGGACTGGCGATCGGATCAGCGGGAGGTAGCTTCACCCGCTGACCGGCAACAGAAGCTAAAGTCTAGCAGGTGGCGAGGGCCGTGTCAAGCGCGATTTTCGGGGTAGGCCGGAATAGGTGCAACCCCATCACGTAACGGCCGGGCGCGCTCGGCGCGCCCGGCCGCGACGCACACCTCCGGTTGCGGGAAGCTACTTCGCGCCCGCCTTGGGGGGCGCGGCCTGCTTCGCGATGTCGGCCACGTCGGCCGCCGGCATGACCACGCTGAGGGGAGAGCGCTCTTCCCTGCCCCCACCGGCTCCTTGAGGCGGGAACCGGTTCACGATAATGCCGACTACCTTCCCCTCCGGGGTGAATACCGGGCATCCCAGGTTGGAGTATTGACCCACGGGGCCGGGGACGTACATCACCCGCGGCTTCTTGATCACCCCCACGATGCGGTCCACCAGGATCGCGGGCATACGGTTTCCCACCTCTCCCATGCGGTTCAGGACGAACACCTCCTCCATCGCGTCCGAGGGCGCAGCCGCGGCAAGGTCTACCGCCGTCAATGGCTTCGCCGGGGGCTGGTTGACGCGGATGAAGGCCAGGTCCAGGTCCTTGTCCCGCAGCACGATCTTGGCCGGCAACTCCGTGCCGTCCGCCAGCCGCACCTTGGTGTCCGTAACGTCAATCTGGAACTTGGTCTCCGAGTCCTCTCCCATCATGTGCCCGATGGCGCTGGTCGGGTCGGCCTCCGAGAGGGCGCACACCGCGAGACCCGACGGGTCAATCATCGTGGCCGTGATCTCGCTGGTGCTCTCCTCCTCTTGCTCGCGGCCCTCCATGGACATGCGCACCTTCATCGCCAGCTTCACCGTCACCACCGCATCACTCCGCTTGGTCACCAGCTCGCGGCCGCGCTCGGCGATCCCCTGCGCCCGGCCCGGCGACGCGATCGCGATCAGCGCCAGCGCCGCCGGTAACAGCGCGCACAGGCTGCGGTACGACACCCCCAGCTTCACACGTTGCATGTCTTTCCCTTTCCTCGTGTGCGCGGCCCTCGGCTCGCGCGTGCAAACCTAGTGCTCGCTCGACCACTTCGGCTGCAATTCGACAAACAGCTCGTGCACCCCGCGGCGCACGTGAAACACGACCAGATTCGACTTCTGCTCCGCGATGCGCTTCATCGCACCGCTCAGTGCGGCGGCGCTCGGAGTGGCCTTGCCGTCCACCTCCAAGATCAGGTCTCCCACCGCCAGGTGGGCCAGCGCCGCCCATCCGCCCTCCCGCACCGCCTCCACGAACGCCCCCTGCTGCGCGTCGGTCAGACGGTAGCGCACCCGGTCCTCGAAGGCGAGGTCGCGCACCGTGAAGTCGAAGCTGTCGTCCCGGTACCGCTTCTCCTCCCGCGAGGAGGCGGGCGACTGCTGTAAGGTAACCGTTACCTTCTTCTCCTCCCCGCCCCGCATGATGGTCAACTCGGCCTGCGAGCCCACCTTGAGTTGGCGGATCATGGCCGGGAGAATATCTACGTGCTCGGGCCGAGAGGCCGGGATCGGGTCTCCGTCCAGCGCGAGGAGGATGTCGTCGGTGCGCAGCCCAGCCTTGTCGGCCGGACCTCCCGCGAACACCTGCGTCACCCGCACCCCGGTCTTCCCATCGAGCTTCAGCGCCTCCGCCAACTCTCGCGTCAGCACCTGACTGGCGATCCCCAGCCAGGCTTTGTGCACCTCCACGTCCGGGTCGGGAAGGTCCTCTTTCCCGACTTTCACCACGGCCAGGTAGCGCTCCGCCCGCCGGTCGAAGCCAACCAACGCCGACACCGGGCCGTCCTGCCCCGCGGTGATCTTGGTGGTGGTGGCGGCAAAGTCGGCGACGTTGTTCACCGGGGCGCCGTCCACCTCGACGATGACGTCCCCCTCCATCAGCTTCGGCTTGGCCTGGTCGGCCGGCCCGCCCGAGCGGATGCTGGTCAACAGTACGCCCGCGCGCGAGTCCCGGTGCATCTCTCGCGTCGCCAGCGCGGACAGGTTGCGCGCGGTCACCCCCCACGCATCCAGTTCGCGCTCCCTCTGCCACGCATTCTCCCGCTCTTCGGGAGTCACGCGGAGCGTCTGCTGCGCGCCGCCCCGGGACACCACTACGGGCGTTTCCTTGCCGAGGGGCAGCCCCGCAACCAGCAGGTTGAACGACGGGATGTCCTCCGGGACGCGGACATTGACCTCTTGCCCGTTCATGGACTGGATCACATCCCCGGATCTCAGTCCCGCCTTCGCCGCCGGCGAGCCCGCGGCGGTGCCACTCACCAGCACTCCTCTGACCTGCGGCATAGACCGCAGCAGCGGCTGCACGTCAATCCCGATCCACGCGCGCGTTACCTTCCCGTGCTGCAGCAGCTCCTGCGCGATGCTCTGGGCCAGGTTTCCGGGGATGGCGCCACTCAGCCCGAAGGAGATCTCGTTGATCCCCACCACTTCGCCCGCCAGGTTCACCAGCGGCCCCCCGGAGTTCCCGCCCGCAATCGCCGCGTCGTGGCCGATCCAGCGCACCACCGAGCCGACGTCTTCGCCGTCAATCTGGAAGCGGAGCGGCCAAAACATGTCCGGCACCACCATGGCGGTGTTGCTGACGATACCCAGGGTAACCGACTGGGAGAGGGCGAGCGGGCTGCCCATCGCGAGCACGTAGTCGCCCACGCGCAGGGCGGAGGAATCGCCGAACTTCGCCGTCGGGAACTCCCGCGGTGTCGCCGGGCGCAGCTTCAGCACGCTGATATCGGTGAGCGCGTCCGTGCCCACCCGGTCGGCGTCAATCTCCTCCTTGTTCGCCAGGATGCAGGTGATCTGCTTGGCATCGCCGGCCACGTGATGGTTGGTAATGACGTGGCCTTCCTTGGTGAAGATGACGCCGCTTCCCGACGCTTCTTCCTTCACCTCCCGGCCGGAGTCGTAGCGCACCTGCACCACGTGAATCTTGACGAGGGCCGGGTTCACCGCCGCCGCGGCCGACTCCACGGCCGGCCGCACCGCCTCGGGCACGTTGGCGGCGAGAACCGCGCCGGTCAGAACGCAGACGAGAACGAGGCACAACAACACTGTGGAGAGTCGTCGCATGGTGCTCCTTCGCGGGGGAACGTCTCTTTCAGTGTATCCCAGCGAGGCGCCCCTCAACCCCAGGATTCCCCGTTTCCACCCGAACTTCCTGCCCGTCCGCTTGGTTTCCTCCCGAGCGGCCGCACCTATCTCGTATACCCCATCCCAGGCGCTCCCTCCAGCAGGCGGCGCCGCCCGGCGGCCAGAAACAGAGGACACCTCTCCCCGGGAGGCGTCGCGTGGTCGGCCCGCCGCTCCGCACAACCGCCAGATCGAGACCGTTCAGCCCGGCCGAAGTGCGGCGCGCGCTCCGCACCTCCATGGTCGCGTGGGGGTTCTTCGGCTCCGCCTGGATGGCGATGGTGGGCGGCGCGGTCTACGTCACTTTCGTGCGCACCAAGCTGCACGCCTCCACCTCCGTGTACGTGCTCGTCATGGCGGTGCCGTTCATCGGTGCGCTCGGGCAGCTCCTCGGCTCCTATCTGACGGAGGTGGTCCGGCAGCGGCGCCGCCAGTGCCTGGTTACGCTCACCTGCAGCCGCGCTCTCTGGCTGGTGGCGGCGGCCCTGCCGTGGGTCGTGCCCCCGTCGCTGCCCGGCGTCCGGATTGGGCTGCTGCTCGGGCTGGTGTTGGCCAGCGCCACGCTCTCTCACATCAGCAATCCGGCCGGCTTTTCCTGGTTCGCGGACATTGTCCCGGAGAGCATTCGCGCCCGCTTCCTCGCGAATCGCGCGGCCGTCTCCACGGTGACCGTGGTGACGGTGTCGCTCTATGTCTCCTGGGTGATCCAGCGCCACCAGAGCTTCGCCACCTTCACCCTCATCTTCGCCGTCGCCGGGGTCTTCGGCCTGATAGATATCTGGCTCTACGCGCTGCGCGTGCGGGAGCCGCCCATGGCCCCACACGAGGGTCCGCCGTGGCGGATGCGCAACGTGTGGGTGATCCCCTCGCGTAACCGGCCCTTTCGCCGCTACTTCCTTTATGTCTTCTGCGAGGCCTTCATGAACGGGCTGGTAGGCCCGTTCTGGTGGCTGATGGCGCTGGAGTTCCTGAAGATCGGCACCTTCTGGGCCAATATGTACGTGATGAGCCTTCCCATGGTCTTCATGGCCGTGGCGCTGCCCTTCTGGGGACGCGTCGCGGACCGGGTGCCCACGCGCACGCTGGTCTATATCGGCACGCTCTCCGCGCTCCTCGGCCCCCTCCTCTGGGTGCTGGCCACACCCCGCGGTTTCCACCCGTTCCTGCTCGTCTCCGCGGTCGTCGGCGGCGCCTGCTGGGCGGCGACGCAGACGGCCGACATGAGCATGATGTACTCGCTGACCCCCCGGGAGAACCGCTCGGCCTACACCGCCTGCCTGTTGCTCGGGGGCAACCTCGGGCTGGTGATCTCCCAGCTCGCCGGCGGCCAGATCGCCCGCGCGTTTGCACCTGTCCACGTACGCGTGGGGAGCCTGACTTTGGGAAACATCCATCTCCTCATGCTGGTGTCCGTCCTCATCATTCTCGCCCACGCCCTGTTCGTCATCCCTCGCCTTCCGGCGCACGTGGAGGAGAGCGCAGACGCGCCCACGGCCAAGACGGGGGACGAGGTCATGTGACCGGGGCGCCGATCCGGTCGAACCCGGGGAGGACCCCGCCCTCGCTCACCGAACCCCAGGGGAACATCACCCCGGGAGGATTTCATGTGCCAGTTCACGCCGTCGGAGTCGTTCCTCAGAGAGGAGATCGTTGCCCTCGAGGAAGAGGGCTATGACGTATCCGCGGTGAGGCCGCGCCTGGAGGCCATCGCCGGCAAGGACCGGACGGAGGCCGAGCGGGAGGCCATCTACGCCGCGCTCGCCGGTCTGTCGCGTCGCGCGGATTTCCCGTACCAAGAGCCCTCCGATCTGCCCGGGATTCGCGCCGCCCGGCCGGAGGGGCCGCGGGTGCTGAAGGGCGTCCCAAAGGGTCGCGCCCTTGCCGATCGTACGCTGGGCGCGTGGCTGGGGCGCGCCGCCGGCTGCCTGCTGGGGAAGCCGTGCGAGGGGTGGCCTCGGCGGCACATCGAGAAGACCTTGCGCGCGCTGGAGGAGTGGCCCCTCTCGGACTACTGGCCGCGGCGGGAGACGCTGCCGGAGGGGATGGCGTTCCGGGGCCAGGAGGTGCTGGAGGTGTGGCAGCACTACCCGCTCCCGACCCACCCCTGCCTGCGAGAGAACATCACCCGCATGGAGCGGGACGACGACATGGACTACCCGATCATGGGTCTCTCGGTCCTCGAGGAGTACGGGCCGGGCTTCACCACGAAGGAAGTGGGCAACGCGTGGATGGATCGCTTGCCCTATCACTGCGTCTACACCGCGGAGCGGGTCACTTACAAGAACCTGGTGGACGGCCTGGAGCCGCCGGACTCGGCCGCCTTCCGCAACCCCTACCGCGAATGGATCGGCGCGCAGATCCGTGCGGATATCTGGGGATGGGTCGCGCCGGGCCGGCCGGAGCTGGCGGCCGAACTCGCCTTCCGCGACGCCTCCCTCTCCCACACCAAGAACGGCATCTACGGCGAGATGTTCTTCGCCGCGCTGCTGGCGGCCGCGTTCGTCGAGCCGGACCTGCACGCGCTGATCGAGATCGCGCTCTCCGAGATCCCGGCGAAGTGCCGCCTGCGGGAGGCCGTGCTGGACACGGTGGCCTGGTGCGAGCAGGACCCGGACTGGGAAGTGACCTGGAGCAAGATCAACACCAAGTACGGGCACTATCACCAGGTGCACACCATCAATAACGCGGCCGTGGTGCTGATGGGAGTGCTGCACAGCAAGGGCGACTACGAAAAGGCCATCTCCATCGCCGTCATGGGCGGCTGGGACACAGACTGCAACGGCGCCACCGCGGGCTCGGTGATGGGAACGCTGCTCGGGGCCAAGGCGCTGCCGCAGAAGTGGATCGCCCCGCTGCACGACCGCATCTCCAGCATCGTCATCGGCTTTACCGACATGAAGATCAGCGCCCTGGCCAAGCGGACGGGGGCGGTGCAGAAGCGGGTGGCGGGGAGGTAGCGTTATCTTAACACGAAGACACGAAGGAGGCACGAAGGGCACGAGGGAGCTTCCATCCGTGTCTTCTGGACCAGGTCTCCGCGGAGGTGGGTCATGTGCGAAGATAGGGACGTCGAGCGGATTCTTTACATCGAGGAGATGAAAGCGGAACTGAGGGAACTGTCCGACGGGGAGGCGATCATTGAGACCGTGGACGAGGACCTCCCGCTGGCCATGGAGGAGCAGTTCCTCGAGCATGTGCTCGCCTTTGAGACCGCCGAGACCGGCACGCACCGCCAGGTGCTGGAAGCTGAGGGCGTGGCCCTGTCGCCTCCGGACGAGCTGAACGACGACGAGTTGGCCCGCAAACTGGAGGAACTGATTCAAGCGCTGGCCCGGCACCGCGTCTTCCTCCGGCAGACGGATCATCTGAGCAACCGCGAGCTCTACGCCCACCTCCTGGACGATATCCTCGACGACGAGATCACGCTTCTGCCGCCCGAGAGCGAGACGAACTGCCACATAGACATCCTGGGCGGCTGCAGTGAAGAGGACATAGACCTGTGGCTGACCTACTACGCGGGCGAGACGGACCGCGAGGAGTGGGCGGCGGACTTCCCCGACGATGGAGTCCCGCCGCACCAGGACCTCCCGTACGACCGCGACCGCCACCTGCCCACACCACCGCCGCCGTCGAGCCCCTACGACGATCCCGAAGTGGAGCAGGCCTGGATCGCCGAATGCCACGGCAAGTTGCTGCAGAGACTGGCGGAGGACGGTCTCGTGCACGGTGCCGTCCACGATGACCCGATCTCATATGCCCCGGGCCTCGCCTGCGTCTGGTCCATAGAGGGTCCCGACGGTCCGGGTACGGTCGGATGGTGGGCCATCAACGGCGATCTCCCAACCACCTATCTCCCCACCGTCGACCTCCCGGACCCCCCATCTTTCCTGCGAGCCGTCGGCCAGCGCTGGCGAAGCATTGCGGACGCCCTTGGGCACGGCCGGCCGGGCATCGCACCCGAAGACCGTCGGTCCTCCGGCATCCTGCTGTGGAGGGCCGGCCTTCTGGAGCGGTGGGCGGACGACGACCGGGTCTGGGAAGCGGAATGACCGCGGGGAGCCGCGCGGGCCACCGCGCGACGAAACGACGCGCTGAGGCGTCTAACAGGTGACACAGGAAGCGGTGTGCGATGGGCGTCGCTTCCGGTCTCGTCAACTACCTCTGGAGGTCGGCCATGGCGCGTCGCGTGTGCCGGTATGCTGTCTGGGTGTTGCTCGTCCTCGTTCCCCTCACTTGTCGGTCTGGTGCGGCCGTAGCCGCCGACGCCCCCGAGCCGGTGCTCTGGGTAGTGGCTCAGTCCTTCCAGGGCGATCCCCAGTACGATCCGCGGCTCGACAAGCCGGTGAAGATGTGGGAGGCCGGGATCGAGGTGGCCGCGGTGTTCGCAGAGATCGAGAAGCAGACGGGGGTGAAGGTGGTCTGCGTTCCGGCCGATGATGAGAACGCGCGGATCCCCATGAACGTGTTTCTCAATCCGCAGAAGTCGCCGGTGTTGCGGGACGTGCTCGCGCAGTTGTCGTGGGCGCTCAATTGCAGCTTCTTCGTCGAGAGGGAGCCGGGGCAACAGGTGTATGAGCTGCAGCACTCGAGCGCGGCGCAGAGCGCGGCGGCGCGGATGGAGGCCGACGCGATGGAGGACGTGCGGGCCATCAAGGTGGCCCCGAAGGCGATCCTCGCCAAGGTGGAGGAGTACAAGGAGGCGCTCGCGTTGCCCCGCGACGAGCTCATCGCGCAGTACCAGGGGAAGGACGATCATCTGCTGCTCACGCTCCTCGATCCGCAGCGGCGGGCAGCGCTGGAGTTTCTCGCCTCCAACAAGGGCGTGACAGACTTCCTCGCGACGTGCGATCTGCCGGCGATGCCCGGCTACACCATCGCCGTCGGAGGCAACCTCCCCGGTCCTTTCGCGGATGCGGACTACGACCTCTTCTCGCAAGCACTGAACGTGCCCAAGGACGCGTTCTTGCAGAGAAAGCAGGAAGTCCACTGGATGGCGAGCTCCGACGGCGGACTGCTGCTCTTCTGCGAACCACTCCCGAGCCCTCAGCCGCTGCCCCCGTTCTCCGAGTTTCCTCAGATGCGGGTGCTGAGTCCCGAATCGTCATCGCCTGACGTCTCACCGCAGGACGCGGTCGGCCTGGAAGAGCTCGTGCAGGGCCAGCCGTACCCCGCGGAGGAGAAGGCCAGGCGGGTGGCGGAGATTGCGGAGCAGCAGGCCATAGCCCGGTACACGGATGAAGAGCACCAGGCCGCGGCCGAGCGGCCCCTGACCGTGGCCGTGGTGAAACTGCTGGCCCAAACAGCCTTGGATTTGGAAAGTGACGCGCCGTTCTGGAAGGTGCAGGAGGCGACCGCACGAGCAACCGGGGTCAATGTCGTGGCCGAATCGCTGTACCGGGGCGTTCCTAGTGAGCGGAAGGCCGTACCGGCGAAGCCGTCGGGAATCACGGCCCTGTCGGCCATCGAGCGTTACACTCGCACCTCGCTGGCGCTCACGCGCCTTTCCCGGCCCTCACCGAATCCGGCCTGGGAGTGGCGAGGAGCCGGCACGTTCCTGACCTTCCGCTCCGGGGATGGCGATGTCTGGCGGGCCGCCCGGTGGCCCCAGGAAGCGATAGACTGGATAGATAGCTTCGTCAAGCCGTATGTGCCGAAAGACGCGGCCCAGAAGAAACGGCCGTACACGATTAGCATGGAAGCGCCTTTGGACGCGCAGGCCTGGATCCGAAAGCTGGCCGCGCTGAGCGACCTGCAGATCCGCTTCGGAGGGAGAGAGACCTACGGTGACCCACGGGAACCTCTGCCCCTGCTTCGGCAGAGCCTGCTTCCGAATCAAACCGGGCCTCTCACCAACGAAGTTAAGTTCCTAGGGTCGCTCGACGACAAGCAGTGGGCCCTGGTCACGAGCGACGGGATCACGGATACTGACCTCAAGCTTGCCCAAAAGGACCTCCTCTGGAAGCTGACCGGGGAGGTGCAGGAAGGCCCGCGCCAGCACGCCACGCGCTCGGCCGAGATCCAGCTTCGGGGCGGAAACCTTCCGGCCAAGAGAGGGCTCTACAGCCCGCCACTACACCCTGGGTTCTATGACCTGTGGTGGCAGGTGAAGAGGACGACGGAAGACGGTCACCTGTCGGGGGGCAATGGAGGCGGTGGGGCGATCCTGCCGACCGTGGTGAAGGCGACGGTGCAGGTGCCGCAACAGTAGCGGCGACCTGCCGGTCGCCGCAAGCTGGCCTCTTCGTCTCGGGCGACCCGCCGGGTCGCCCCTACCTCATCTCCGCCGGCCGCACGTACTTCCCCGTCCGCGCCGCCTGGTAGACGGCCAGCGCGATGGCCATGTTGACGCGCGAATCGCGCGCCGGGCAGGGGGTGATCGTACCCTTGCGGATTAGCTCAATGGGCACGCTCAGGAAGCCGCGCGGCGCGGCCGCCGCCCGCTTCGGCGCGGGCTTCACGCCCTTAGCCGTTTCGATCACCACTCCGTCCTTGAAGGCGACGCGATCCATACGGATGACGCCGTTGGTGCCGGTGATCTTGGTCCAGTAGGGATGATAGCCCTGCGCCACCCAGGCATCCTCGATCACCGCTTCCATCCCGTTGGCAAAGCGGAGCACGCCGATGCCGTGGTCCTCCACTGCGAGGTCCTTGTAGACGCGATTGGCGATCTCGCCGTGCACCTCCACCACCTCCGAGCCGAGCAGGGCCCGCAGTTGGTCAATGGTGTAGATGGCGTGATCGGCCCACGCGCCCCAGGGCACCTGCTCCGCGTCCGTCCACCAGCTCTTGCCGTCTTGGTTCGGCCACGGCGCGGGCAGGCCCGAGAACATGGTGTGGTGGAAGCTGATAGGCGTTCCGATCAGCCCCTTGTTGAGGGCGGCAACTACCTGGGGATTCACGCCCCGCCGTCCCAGTTGGTCGAAGCACCACAGCAGCCGCTGCTGCTTCTCCGCCAGCGCGATGAGCCGGTCCACCTGCTTCAGGTTCATCGCCATCGGCTTCACGCATATCACATGCTTGCCCGCGCGCAGCGCGGCCGTCGCGAAGGCCACGTTGTCGCGCGTGTTGAGGAGCGAGCACACCACCTCGACCGCCGGGTCGGACAGCACCCGGTCGAAATCCGTCGTGGCGTACTCCGCGGGGTACCACTCCGCTACCTCCTTCAGCCGCGACCGGGACCGGTCCGCCACGGCCACCAGGCGCGTTTCCTTCATCTTCGTCGCCGCCTCCGCGGTCGGGAAGGCCGTATACCAGTGATCGAATCCGACGACCGCAACGCCCAACTTCCTCGCCATCAAGCACTCCTGTCGTAGCCGGGGATAGACACCTGGGCCAGAACGCAGGGCTAGGGAGAGAGCGTGCTGTCCGGCGGAGAGCGCCTACACCTCCAACACCCGCGACCCGAGCCCCGAAACCCGAAGCCCGAACACTATTCCCGCTCGGAGGCCGGCTTCCCTTCCCGCGCGCAGGAATCTCTCGCGCCTCAGCGAAGGAGGAGGCACTTGCCGCGGAGAGGATGGGCCGATGCTGGAGGCGAGCAGACTCGACTTCCCCGACCCGCGCGAGCACTTGCTCACGAGGGTGCTCCCCTTCTGGGCGCGCCACAGCGTGGACTCCGACTACGGCGGCTTCATCACCCATCTCTCCCGCACCGGAAAAGCCTACGATCCCTCCGCCAAGTACCTGGTGATGCAGACCCGCATGATCTACAGCCTGGCCACCGGATCCGCGTTGGGCGGGCCCCAGGGCTGGCTGGGCGCGGCCGCGCAGGGAGTGGAATTCCTCCTCGGCCGCTTCCGCGACACGGAGCACGACGGCTGGTTCTGGTCGGTCACGCAAGCCGGGGCGCCGGTGGAGATGGCCAAGCGGATGTACGGCCACGCGTTCGTGGTCTTCGCGCTCTCGGAGTACGCTCGCATCGCCCGCGACCGGCGCGCGCTGGCCGCCGCCGTCCACACCTGCGCCCTTTGCGCGCACCACTTCTGGGATGACGCGCACGGCGGGGTGGGGGAGGAGTGCGGGCGCGACTGGAGCCCGGTCGCGCGGGGTCACACCATGGGCACTCACCTCCACGCGTTGGAGGCTCTGCTGGCCCTGAACCAGGCCGCCGGCGGGAATCACTACGGGGCCCACATTCGCACCGTCGCCGACTTGGTAACGACGCGGATGGTGGACCCGGATCTGGGGTGCGGGATCGAGCACTTCGCGGCGGACTGGATGCCGGAGGCGGAGGGGAAGCGGGGGCTGGTGAACTACGGGCACAACCTCGAGGCCGCGTGGTTGCTGCTGCGCGTGCAGCGCGCGGACCCGAATCCGGTGTACCGGGATACCGCGCGCGGCTTCCTCGAGTACGTCTTCCGCTTCGGCCTGGACGGCGCGCATGGCGGCATCTTCTCCCACGGTCCCCGCAACCAGCCCGCCACCGAGCGAGAGAAGGTGTGGTGGGTGCAGTGCGAGGCCCTGCCGGCCTTCCTCCTCGGCTACCTGGAGTTCGGCGACGATCGCTACTTCGGCGCCTTCCGCAACGTCTGGGACTTCTGTCTGAAGTGCCTCCACGATCCCGAGTTCGGCGAGTGGTATCCGGTGGCCGAAGAGAACGGCATCCCCCGTGAGATCAACAAGGGCGGTACCTGGAAGGCGGCCTATCACGTGACCCAGGCGTTGGCCTATGCGAGTGAGTACCTGGAGGAGATGCGGGCGCCGGGCACGGCTTGTCCAGCTTAGCCGCGTGCTCCTCCCGCATTCACCAGCACCACCGCCCCCACCGCCAGCGCAATCGTCGCATACCACGCCGGGCTGCGCCGCTCCCCGAACGCAAGGACGGAGACGATCGCCGCGGTCAGCAGCGACATCACGCTGTTGATCGGCATCACCACCGCCGCCGGCAGCACCGCGGCCACGTTCAGCGCCCACAGCCCGCCCACCGACCCGGTCGCCGCGAACGCGCCTACGGCCGCCCACGGCCCCAACCGCGGCAGGGCGCGCCGCACGATCAGCATATCTGCCAGCAAGAGCAGCCCGAGCACTACGTAGACCCCCAGACCATAGCAGTTCGCGTAGACGCTGAGGTAGCTCTGTCCATCCGCCAGCCGCTGCCCGCTGAGGTGCTTGATACCCATGATCCACAGGGCATTGGTCACGAGGAGGACGAGTAGGATCGTGGCGTACGCGAGCCGCGCGCGCAAGGGCCGGCGCCGACTCGGCGCCGTAGGTGAATCGGGCCGCATCCCGAGAGAGGCGACCAGCACACACGCCACCGCTGCCGCAATCCCCGCGTAGGCGATGGCCGGGATGGCCTCGCCGAGAAAGAGTCGGGCGTAGGCGATGGTGAGCACGAAGTTGAGGTTCGCCGTGCACCACGGAGGAGAGAGCGGGCCCCGCGCGAGCGCCAGCCCAATCATCTTCAGCGCAATGTACTGCCCCCCGCCCGCGAGGAGCGCCACGACCCACACCGCACGAGGCACGGTGGACAGCGGGATCGAGCGAGAGAGCAGGCCGAAGAAGGCCACGCCGGGGAAGCAGATGGCGAAGGCCACCTGGCCCGCGCTGATGCCGTGGGGCCGGCCCAGGAGGTAGCCAATGCCCACCCCCGAAAACGCGATTCCCGAGACGAAGGCCAGCGCCAGCGCGCTGGCCGGATAGTGCAGTTCCATCACGGCTGACCCATCACGGAGCAGGATGTGGCGAGATTCGCAGCCGTGCGGGCATTCCCTGCCTGCCGCGGAAGAGAGGAGAGGAGGGCGTGGGTGATGAAATAGGCGATTGTGTGGCTCGTGCCACGGCGAGGAGGATGAGCATGACCGCATCGCAGAATCCGTTCCATTGGCGAGGTACCGTCACCGAGCCGAGCGCGTTCATCGGCCGGGAGCACGAGTTCGCCGCCCTCTTCACCCGGCTCGCGACGCTGGGGTGCGTCTCCGTCGTCGGTGACCGACGGATCGGGAAGTCCTCCCTGCTCTACCAGGCCGCCGCGCGTGCCCCCAAGCAGCTCGGCGAGTCCTGTCGCGCGGTCTACCTCGATCTGCTCAGCGCCCGGCACCACACGCTCGACGGCCTGCTGGGCTCCATCCTCCAGGGCCTGACCGGCACGGACGGCGGGATGCTCGGCTTCACCGGCTCCGACAAGCTCACTACCTTCGAGGCCGCGGTGCGCTCGCTGCGCCGCACCGGCGCGCTGCCGGTCGTCTTCCTCGACGAGTTTGAGTGCCTTTCGACTCGTCCTCAGGAGTTCGGGGACAACCTCCTCGAATCGTGGCGCAGTCTTGGCAATGATAGCCAGATCGCGTTCGTCACCTCCTCCGCGCAGCCCCTGGATCAGGTAACCAAGGGATCGGGGCTCACCTCCGCCTTCTACAACATCTTCGCGCAGATCCGTCTCGGCGAGTTCGTGGACCGAGAGACGCGGGCCTTCGCCCAGTACGCCGCGCGCGCCGGTATGCTCGAGCCGGCTGATGAGGTATTCCTCCTTCGCGTGGGCGGAAACCATCCGCTACGGCTCCAGGTGGCGGCCTGGCATCTCTTCGAGGCCCGCCGCGCTGGCGCGGTGGATTTCGGCGTGCTCGAACAGGCGGCCAAGCAGGAAGTGTCGAGCATGATGAAGGGCTAGCGCTCCGCCCGGTGCGCTGCCGGAGGGCAGCATTTCCCACCCGCGCGCCGACCCGGGAGAGTGGATGTATCGGGCCTTCGTAGACCTGTACCGCGTGTTCTGCCAGCCGACGGCCTTCCTTGCCGAGACCGGTCGCCTACGCCCCTGGCGGCGCTTCGTCGCCTTACTGAGAACCGCGCCCGCGATGCTGGCCGCGCAGATGGTGCTCGCGGGGGCGGTGGCCCTGTGCGCCCGCTCCCTGGGCAGCGAGGCGCAGTGGTGGCCGGGCGGGCTCGGCTACGCCTTCGAGGGACTGCTCGCCGGGCTGTGCTGGGCCCTGTTCTGGAGCTTGCCGTTCGGGGTGGCCTGGGGCACGGTGTGGGGCGTATCCGCGTGGGTCGTGCAGCAGGTGCTGGTGCCCGCGCTTCACGTCCCGCATGGGGACGCCGTCGGCACCTGGGTGCCCATCGCCTTTGCCTCCGGCGTCTCCCTCGGCCTCGTCAGCCGCAGCGTCACCGGGCTGTTCTGGGGAATGGCGGCGGCCCTGGGTCTGGGTGCAGTGTGGCTGCCTGAGTGGCGCCTCCCGCTCATGGGCCTCTTGCTCGCCAGTTTCGTGGTCGGCTACTTCCAGGCGGGGTGGTACCCCATTGACGCCATCGCCACCCTGGCCCAGCTTTCCACCGCGCGCCGCCGGCCCAAGCACGCCCGCGCCTTCTTCCAGGGCTCTCCCATCTACTGGCGTGAACCCATCTGGCTCACGCTGCCCGGCCTCAAGTCCTTTCTGCTGCTCGTGGGCGAACAGGATTTCCAGGCCGGCCTGGAGGAATGTCTCTTCGTCATCTCCTCCCGCCCCACCCAGGCCCGCCCCGCACGGCTGGCTCTCCTTCACATCGTCGCCGATCACTTGGCCGGCCTCAGTTCGATTCCCGCCATCGCCGCCGCGGGCGACCTGCTCGGCCGCACCACTTCGCAGGATATCGCGTTGCCTGGGCCCCTGGAGGACGCTTTTCCGGCCCTCATTCAACTTGCCCAGCACGCCGCCCAGCACCTTACGGCCATTCTGCCCCACAACCGCCAGCGGGCGCTGGAGCGGCTGCGAGACGAAGCGGACGACCTTGGGCGCCGCCTCGCCCTGGCCCCCGACCCCATGTCGTCGGCGCTCGTCACCGTGGCCTCCCAGTGGCGCCAGGTGGCCCAAAGGTTGCTGGCCGACATGGGTCAGGCCGAGACCGATGCCGGGTATGTCCACAATCCCTATGTCTTCGGCCAGCCGATCGAGGAGACGGAGACCAACCTGTTCGTCGGGCGGCGAGACACCGTGCGCGAGATCGAGGTCAGCTTGCTCGGAGCGGAGCAGAAGCCCGCGCTCGTGCTCTGGGGGCCGCGGCGGATGGGCAAGACCTCCGTCTTGCTGCAGTTACCCCGCCTCCTCGGGCCCGAGTTCGTGCCCGCGTTCGTGGATATGCAGGCCGCCCAGGTGCGGGAGAGCATCGGCTCCTTCCTCCGTTCCCTCACCGGGGCCGCGGCGCACGCCCTCCGCCGCCGGGGGGTGGCCGCGGGAGGTCTCTCAGAAGCGGAGGTGGAGAGCAGTCCCTTTATGGCCTTCGCTACCTGGATGGAGGGTGTCGAGTCCGCTCTCACCGGAGACCAGCATCTGCTGCTGTGCCTTGATGAGTTCGAGCGTCTCGACCAGTCCATCCGGGAGGGGAAACTCCCCGCGGCCCTGCTGGACGAGTTTCGGCATATCATCCAGCATCACGCCCGCGTCGTCGTTCTCCTCGCCGGGTCGCATCGCCCGGATGAACTGGAGTTGAACTGGGCCGACGCGCTGATCAGCGCGAAGATGATCCGGGTCAGCTATCTCTCGGAGGAGGAGGCGCGCCTGCTCGTGACTCAGCCCGTGCCGGACTTCGAGATCGGCTACCAGCCCGAGAGCGTGGATCGCGTGCTCGCGATCACGCGTTGCCAGCCCTACCTGGTACAGGCCCTGTGCTACGAACTCGTGAACTACCTCAACCTGGAGTGCCGCCGGGAGGCCACGCCGGAAGATGTGGAGGCCGCCTTGGCGCGGGCGCTGGAGAGCGCACACCTCTACTTCGCGGAGATGTGGCGGCAGTTCACACCCCCGCAGCAGGCCCTGCTGACCCACCTCGCGTTGCGGCCCGAGGGCGCGACCCTGGAGGAACTGGCCACAGCGGGGAATCTGGCCCCAGAGGGGGCGCGGCGCGAGCTGGACCGACTCCAATCCCGGACCACCCTCGAGCACCTGGCCGCGAACGGTCGGTGGCGCTATCAGGTGCCGATGGTGGCCGCCTGGGTGCGCGCGCAGGACCGGGGGTAGCGCCGCCCCGTGCTACTTCTTCACCGCTGGCAGGGGCACGCTCGCGCTCGGCGCCGCCTGCTCGGGCGCGTCGAAGTCACTGCTCAGGTCGAGCAGAATCTCGCTCGTCTTCTCGTCTCGCACCACAACCATGAGGGTCTGCGGCCCCGGAGACTTGATCTCGTACGGGAAGGTCCGCAGTGTCTTGGTCTCGGGGGAGACTCGAAAGGAGGTTTCTTTCACGTAGGTGATCTCGTTCCCTTTCTTCACCATCACCGAGACCACCAGTCGGCGCCGCTCCCCCGTGTGCGTCAGCTCGAGCTTCACCCCGTTGCGCCCGCCGGGCGCAAGCTCGCCTGCATCGAGCACGCGGAAGCTCACCTCCGGAGACTGCTCCAGGATGTCCACGTAGTGAGTCGAGCCGTAGAGCGGCTCCTCCTTCCGATCGAAGAGCAGGTGCGCGTTATAGCGATAGCCAGTAATCTCGGCCTGCCCTGGCTTGAACGCCCACAGGCGTACGTACACGTGGCGGGCCGGGAAGATCTCTCGCGACACCGTGTACTTGTACGTCCCCGGGCTGCGCACCTCCCCCAGCATGTGCCAGGGTCCCTTCAGCGATCTCGCCGCCTGCACGAACATCACCCCCTGGCAGCGCGCCACGTCCACCTCGAAGCGGGCCACCTCCTGGGCAATGAACTTCATCGCCTCCGGATCGGTCTCGGCCCAGTAGCCTTTCAGCTCGACCCGTGCCTGGGGACTGAGCTTCACCGGAGCCTCGAGCAGCGGCATCCCGAAGATCTCAATCTCGTGGGCAAAGTACACCGCCTCCAGATCTCTCAGCACGAACCGGTCGCGCGCATACTCCCCCATGAAGCGCAGCAGAAACCGCCGGTTGTTGAGCTGCGAGCCCTCCGGGCGGAACTCCGCCGTGTACTGCCAATCCACGATCCGTTCCCCGTCGCCGAGCACGAAGCGACCCAGGCCTCCCGAGCGGTAGATGGGAAGGGAAGGGACCAGGCTGACGTCATCGAAGTACGCCGTTCCCTTCAGGCGCGTCTCCCCCACCTCGAAGCGCAGGTTCGAGCGGTGGTCGGGCGCGCGGAAATGGAAGCTCTGTCGCTCCCACCGTTCGGTCGCGGTGGAGTAGCGCCGGACCGCGTTCAGACCCGCCCGCACCCACCCGGTGTCCCCGCCCGGTTGCCGTCGCACCTGGAAGGACGCCCGGTAGACGCGATTCGCCTCCACCGGCGACCACCGGCTGGCATACCACCCGTTCGTGTACGCCCCGTCCCCGACGGCGGCAAGGCACCGGTCCCCGTCAGCCCCGCCGTACTCCCACCGGCGTCCCCCGAGACCGAATCCGCGCCACCCCTCCGGCTCCTGCCGCCCGGCCTCGAAGGAAGGGTTGGGGAGCATGTTCTGCACGACGGCCAAAGCCGCCCCCAGATAGCTCAGCTCCAGCACCGTCATGATGATGGCGACGCGACCTGCTCTGCCCATGAGCGCTCTCTTACGAACAAAATGGAATCACGCTACCGGGTTTGACGCGCGGAAGGGCCGGAAAGTTCTCCCGCGGGCGAGGAAAACGCAGAAAGGGACCGGAGACGGAGCGGCGTAGAAGGGGGCGAGGCCGCCGCCCCCCATGAAAGCACCCCGCCAGCTCGCGCTCGCCCTTCTCGCCGTCGCCGGCGTTGCCGCCGTGGCCTCGCTGGTTCTGACTCAGCTCGAGGCCCTCCTCAGCCAGTGGTTTCTCCGCATCGAGATGCCGGCGGTGCGCCTCGGCTTCACCCGCTGGGTGATCGCGCCTCTCCTCTCCGGCCTGGTCAGCGGCGCGTTTGGCGCCGCCCTGTTCCGCACCAGGCGCTGGGTGCTTCCGCTCGCTCCGACGCTGGCCCTCGTCTTCGCCATCTCGGTGTCCTGGCTGTGCACCGCCTTCGGCTTCCGTCTCCCCGCCCTGCTCGCCAACCACCAGTGGCGCGCCCTCTTCATCTGCCTGCCCCTCGGCGGGGTCCTCGGCCTCGTCGTGGTCAGGCGGCTCTACCCCGCCGGCCGCGGGTAGAGGCCCGAGCTTTCCAACGACACCGGGCGCCCCTGGGGGAGGCGCCCGATGCACGTGCGACTCTCGTGTTCCACCAGCCCCAGTGTTCCCGGTCGAGGGGGCGGATTCCTGCCGCCTCCCATCCCTCGATTTCGGCGCGTTCCCCCGCCCGCGGCTTGACGGGCCGCAGGCGCTCTGCTATCCTACCGCCATGCTTTCCAGCCAACTGCGAGTCAGGGCTCGGGCCAGGCGTACGCGCGCCCCGCGGACGGCGTTGGCCCATGGCCCAGGCGTTCCCTGATTCGCGTTGCCTACGCCGCGAACTAGAACCGCAGGCCGAAGGGCCTGCGGTTCTCTTTTGTGGCCACTTCGAGGAGGTTGAGTGATGTCAGGCACGATGGATGAGATGCAGTCGGAGGACTACGAGGGGGTCGCCGCCCTGTGGGAGGAGGTCGGCTTCTGGCCGCACGTGGCCGAGGACCGGGCCTGGTACGAGCGCGCCCTGGCCCGCAATCCGGGGTGCGCGCTGGTGTGGCGCGAGGACGGACGGATCGTCGGCACCGTCGTTGGCGGGTGGGACGGCCTGCGCGGGTGGATCTACCACCTCGGGGTCAGCCTCGGCTACCAGGGGAAGGGCCTCGGCCGAGCGTTGCTCGCCAAGGCCGAAGCGCGCCTGCACGCCCGCGGCGTGGGACAGATCAACCTCATGGTCGACGACACGAACGCGCGCGCGGAAGCGTTCTACCTGCGCGCCGGCTATGAGCCCTCCCCGGTGAAGACGCTCCGCAAGCGGTTCGTGTGACGGCGGGGGCGCCTCGGCGCGCCCCTACGCCTTCTGCTTCACCGCCGCGGCGATCTCCCGGCCGAAGGCCACGCCCCGCGCCAACGCCTCCCTCTCGGGCACGTACTTGGAGGTGAGCGGCTCGCCGACCACCTCCACCTTCATCTCGCCCAGGGCCTCCGCGATCTGCTTGGGCGCCTCTCCGCTCCACCCGTAGGAGCCGAAGGCCGCACCCACCAACTTCCTCGGCCGCAACCCCTTGAGGTACACCAGCAGGTCGGCCACCGTCGGGAACACGTTGTTGTTCAGCGTCGGCGACCCGATGGCCACCGCGCTCGCCCCCATCAGCTCGGCCACGACGTCGCTCCGGTCGTTCGCCTTCAGCGACATCACCTTCGTCGGCACGCCCTCCGCGATCAGTCCCTCCGCGATCGCCAGGGCCAGCTTCTCCGTGCTCCCCCACATGGTGTCATAGACGACCACGGCCTTCCCCGTGGCCTCCCCGGCCGACCAGCGGGCATAGCGCTCAACGATCCAGCCAGGGTTCCGCCACACCGGGCCATGGCTGGGGGCGATGGTGTCAATCGGGATGCCCAGCCCCTTCACGCGTTCCAGCAGCTTGAGGATGAGTGGCGTGAAGGGGGTGAGGATGTTGGCGAAGTACCTGCGCGCCTCCTCCTCCAGGAGGTGCTCCGGGATCTGGTCCGCGAAGCGCTCGCCGGAGGCCAGGTGCATCCCGAAGGCGTCGTTGGAGAGGAGCAGCTTGTCCTCCGCAACGTAGGTCAGCATGCTGTCCGGCCAGTGCAGCATGCGCGCCTCCACAAACGTGAGGGTCACCCCGCTGAGGTCGAGCGTGCCCAGGTCGGAGACCGCCGCCAGCGCGCGGTCCAGGTGGAAGTGTTCTTGCAGCGCGCTCACTCCCGCCTTCGAGGCCAGGGCCTGCTCCGGCCCCACCGCTGCCAATACCTCCGGCAGACTGCCGGAGTGGTCCATCTCCGCGTGGTTGCAGACCACGTAGTCAATGCGGTCGGGCGGGAGGACGGAGGAGACGCGCGCCAGCATCTCCCCCAGGAACGGCCGCTTCACCGTGTCTACCAGCGCGATCCTGTCTCCCACCACGAGATAGGCGTTGTACGTCGAGCCCCGCCGCGTCGAATACCCGTGAAAGTCTCGCACGTTCCAGTCAATCGCGCCGACCCAGTAGACGTGGTTGCTGACCCGTACCGCCTCGAGGCTGCCGTTCATACTCCGCTCCATCGCTCGGCCACTGGCCTACTTCGCGGACAGCATCGCCAGGTTGGTGCTCAGCAGGCCCACGTGCCCCATCTCTTCCTTGATGATCCCCTCCACCCAGGCCTTGCCCAGGGCTTCCGGCACCACCCCCTTCACGCCCTCGTAGAAGACCACGGATTCCTTCTCCATCCCGATCGCGGTGCGAAAGACGGAATCGAGCGTGGTGCCCGGGCCCAGCGTTGCGGCCGGGTCCGCGTCCGGGTCGAAGATGTGCCCGTCGGCCATCGCCTGCAGGTAGTACTCCAGCTCGTCGTCCGGATCGAACGAGACCTCCTGGCGCTCGGACTCGCTCAGCCCCGCGCGCATTTTCGCGAAGGTCTTCTCGTGCTGGTCCTCCATGGCCGCCAGGTCGTTCAGCAGCCGCTGGTGGGCCGGCGCCGCCTGCAGCTCCGCCGCCCGTCGGTAGAAGCGCGCCCCGTTGCGCTCGATCCGCTCGGCCACGCTCAGAATCTCGTCCGCGGTGAACTTGATACTCATGCTGCCGTTCCTCCTCCCGCGCCCGCGGCCGCAGGTGGGACGAACACGCGCGTCGCCAACTCCCGGTCCAGCATCAAGAGGGCATGCGGATTATCGCCGATCAGCTTCAGTTGCTGGAGGATGGCGTCCGCGTTCGACTCCTCCTCCACCTGCTCTGTCACGAACCACTGCAAGAACGCATTCGCCGCATGGTCGCTCTCCGCGACCGCCATGTCCACCAGCTTGTTGATGCGTCCGGTCACCACCTGCTCGTGCTCCAGCGTGTGCTCGAACGCGTGCTGCGCCGACTTCCACTCCGTTGGCGGCCCCGCAATGTGCTTCAGCAACACCCGGCCCCGCCGGTCATTCAGGTGCGCGTAGAACATCTCCCCGTGCACCCACTCCTCCTTCGCCTGCACGTGCATCCAGTTCGCGAACCCCTTCAAGCCCACCGACTCGAAGTAGGCCGCCATGGAGATGTACAGGTACGACGAGTACCACTCCGCGTTCAACTGATCGTTGAACGCCTCCTGCATCTTCTCACTCAGCATCCCGCTCCTCCTTCTGATCGTCCATGTCTCCCCTCCATCCGGCCCCTAGACCCTATCCCTACCAATTCTCCGCCAGCACCTCGTAGTGCGCCTGCGGATGCGCGCAGGCCGGGCAGGCCGCCGGCGCCTCCGCTCCCTCGAACGTGTAACCGCAGTTCCGACAGCGCCACACCACCGGCCGGTCCTTCTTGAACACCGTGCCGTTCTCGACGTTCGCCAGCAGCCCCTCGTACCGCCGCGCGTGCTGCTTCTCCGCAATCGAGATGTTCTCGAACACCTTCGCGATCGCCCCGAACCCCTCTGTCTTCGCCACCTCCGCAAAGTCCGGGTACAGCACCCCCCATTCGTGATTCTCGCCTGCGGCCGCCGCCCGCAGGTTCTCCGCGGTCGTCAGGATCACTCCCGCCGGGTAAGCCGCGGTGATCTCCAGATCGCCGCCCGTCAGAAACTGGAAGAACCGCTTCGCGTGCTCCCGCTCCTGGTTCGCGGTCTCCTCGAAGATGTCCGCGATCTGCACGAACCCCTCCTTGCGCGCCGCGCTGGAGAAGAACGTGTACCGATTGCGTGCCTGCGATTCCCCCGCGAAGGCCATCAGCAGGTGCTTTTCCGTCTTCGTCCCCTTGAGGTCCATCTCCGCCCCTTTCCTCGCGGAGGCCGAACCTCCGCACCGTTGCTCGCGGAAGCCACGCTTCCGCACCGCCTTCAGCGAAAGCCCGCGCGCTCGCGCTTCTCCCGACACCCCGGGCAGTACCCGACCAGCTCCAGCCGGTGCTCCACCACCTCGTATCCGCTCTGCTCCTCCACTGACTGCTCCAGCCCCTCCATCGGCTCGACCTCCACGTCCTCCACCTTGTCGCAGCTCAAACAGCGGAGGTGATGGTGCTCCGGCACCCGGGCGTCGAACCGCCGGGCCGTGCCCCCCAATTCCAGCTTGCGAATCAGCCCCGACTCGGAGAGCAGGTCAAGATTGCGGTAGACCGTGCCCAAGCTGATATGCGGCAACTCCTGTCGCGCCAGCCGGTACACTTCGTCGCCCGTAGGATGCGCGCGCGAAGACCGAAGCGCCTCCAAGATCACCTGGCGCTGCCGCGTCATCCGTACGGATTGTGGCCTTCGTTCAGTCATGGGGAATGAGAACCGTTACTATTATTGTGCCAGGCCTGTGTGAGTCAACCGCGGCCACCGCCGGATTGTGCAGTTCTTGGTACAACGCAACCGTGGCTCTTGGGAACCATCGCGCGGACAGACTGTACACGTGTGTCGTCCTGTGCCCAAGGATTGGCCGATCGTTGTCGAACGACCGCGCTCGACACACGGACTTACACAGGAGAGGGATCATGGTCACCACGACTGTGGTGTGGAAAGAAGGAATGCACTTCTGCACGCGGGTGCAGTCCGGCGAGTTGATGTGCGACGAGTCCTCCGAGATCGGCGCCGCCTATCCCTCCTCGCCCGAGCTACTCATGGCCTCGCTGGGATCGTGCATCGCCTCCGTGCTCGTTGTCTACGGCAGCCACCACGGCTACGAGTTGGATGGGCTGAAGGTTGAGCTGGACTGGACGCTGGCCGACGCCCCCCATCGCATCGGAGGGATCCACATCCGCGTTCACCTTCCTGCGAACGTGCCGGAGGCCGAGCGTCCCGTCTTCGAGCGCGTCGCCCACAGCTGCCTTATTCACAACACGCTCACTCACCCGCCCAAGATCGAGATGGACATCTCCTACGAGCAGCCGCGCGTGCGGACGCGGTAGGGCGCGGAGGGACTTCGCGCTCTGTCCTACCGGCTCGCCTCCCCGGCCTTCAGCAGATACACCCCCAGAAACGGCAGGTAGTCCGCGTACCGGTTGTAGTCGTTCCACCCGGGCAGGAGGGTCTCCGGTGTCCATGGCTCCGGGGGTTCGTTTGCGTCCAGCACCAGCGGGAACGACCCGTCCCCACGGCGGAAGCGCAGCAGATATCGGAACGCGCGGTCTGCCGCCATGCGGAAGTCGTCCTCTCCTGTCATCGCCGCCGCCGCTTCCATCAGATGCAGCAAGGCGCCGTATCCGAAGATCTGCCCCTTGCCTCGCCCAACCGACAGGAGTTCGCCCTCGTGTCGGAGGTAGGGGAGGAGGCCGCGGGCCGCGCGGGTCGCCGCCTGCTGTGCCCACGGCGCGCGCAGTTGCCGCCACAGATCCACCAGCAGCGCCCCGCAGAAGGCATGGTAGGTGTGTGAGAGCGCGTGCGGCCTGTCGTAGATCAGGTCCTTGCGGCCGTAACGCAGCAAGGCGGCCCGCGCTTCCACCGCCGCGCGCCGCGGCGAATGCCACGGCCCCGGTTGCGCCCGGCAGACCGCCCGCAGCAGCATCCAGTTCGCCGAATGCCGGTGGCCGAACCGCACCTGAGGTAGCAGCTCCGCCACCGCCGTTCTGTCGGGGTAGGCCAGCAGCGCGTAGGCGTTGAACTCGCCGTGATCCCGCGGCGGGTCGGCCGCGAGCGCGGCCAGCGCCGCGCGGCTGCGAGGGGCGTACTCCTCCCCGACCTGTGACCAGAGCCGCGCGGCGAAGGCCTTGCCATAGTGGTCCGGCCCCGGGAAGCCTCCGTCGGGCCCCTGCCGCGCAGCCAGGTAGGCGGCAATGCCCCGCGCGGTGTTCCGATAGTCATCGGCCGTCGGCATGGAGGGAGTGTTCCGCGCCACGTCTCGCTTCCCTCCCAGGAGGAGTGTGCGGTTGCGCGGCAGAAGAGAGAGCGGCGGGCGACGGGGCCGCCACGCATCAAGGGAGGCAAGATCGTGTCTGCCGCGCGCTGGTTCGAGTGCGCTCACGAGCTGCTGACGCGCATCCGCACGACGCAGACCGAGGCCATTCGCCAGGCCGCGGGTCTCATCGCGGACGCGGCCGCGGCCGGCGGCGGCGTGCACATCTACGACACCGGGCACTGCTCGCACGAGCCGCTGCATCGCGCCGGCGGCCTGCTCATGCTGCACGACCTGCAACTCGGACTGGACCTCGTCAGCACGCCCGCGCCCCGGCGCGCGGGCGATGTCGCCGCCCGTCAGCGAGATCGGCGCGGCGCCGCCGACGAGGAACTGGCCGACTTCGCCCTTCGCCGCAGCGCGCTCGCCCCCGGCGACGTGCTCATCGTCAACAGCGTCTCCGGCAAGGCCCCCCTGCCCGTCCAGGTCGCGCTCTCCGCGGCCCAGCTCGGCGTCCATGTCGTCGCGATCACCAGTGTCACCTACAGCCGCGCCGTCGCCAGCCAGCATTCCTCCGGCAGGAAGCTCTTCGAGGTCGCCGAAGTCGTGATAGACAACTGCGGGGTGGTAGGGGATGCGGCCTTGGAGGTTGAGGGGCTGGATACAAAGGCGATCCCGACCTCCGGTTTGGCCTTCTGCTACATCGTCTGGGCCCTGACGGCGGAGGTGATCTCGCAGCTCCTCGCGCGCGGCCTCACTCCTCACGTCTACCGCTCCGTCAACCTCCCGGACGGCGAGGCGTTCAACGCCCGCGCGGAGGCGGAATACCGAGAGACGGGTATCTAGGGGGAACGGTGTGGGCTGAACGCTACTTCGAGGTCGCTCGGGAGAAGCTCGCGGAGGTGCAGGAGGCGAACGCCGCGTCGCTCGCCGCGGCCGCCGCGGTGCTCGCCGACACGCTCGCCGCCGGCCGCCTAATCTACGCCTTCGGAGCCGGACACAGCGCCATGCTCGTTATGGACATCTTCTACCGCGCGGGCGGATTGGTGCCGGTGCAGCCCATGTTCTCCGACAAGGTGCTTCTCGATCTCGTCCCGGTCACGGAAACGACCGCCTGGGAGAAGAGAGAAGGCTGGGCGGGCGCCCTGGTGGCCGAGTACGGTGCGGGTGCGGGCGACACCCTCATTGCCATCTCCACCAGTGGCCGCAACGCCGCCCCCATTGACGTCGCGCTCTCCGCGAGGGCCGCCGGCCTCACCGTCATCGCGCTGACCTCGGTGGCCTACGCGTCTTCCCAGCCGGCCGCGCACTCCTCCGGGAAGCGACTGCACGAGACCGCTGATATTGTCTTGGACAACCGGGTGGACCCGGGCGACGCCGCGATTTCCCTGCCCGAACTCGCCCCGCGGGTCGGCCCCCTCTCCACCGTGCTCGGCTCGGCCCTGCTGCAGGCTGTGATCGTGCAGGCCACCGCCGATCTGCTCGCCCGGGGGCAGACGCCCCCGGTCTTCATCAGCTCCAACCTGCCCGGCGGGCGGGAACATAACGACGCGCTGTTCGCCCAGCTTCGCGGGCGGCTGCGCTACCTCTGAGCGAGTGACCATGACCGACGCCACCCCGGCCTATCCGCTTCTCTTCCCGCCTCACATCGGCGCGGGCGAAGAGCAGCGCGCCTACTACCATCGCCGGTTCGCGGAGTTCTCCGACCACCTCGCCGCTTGCCGGCAGGACGAGACCTACCAGTTCGCCGTGGACGATCTCGACGTCTTCCGCGCGTTCCTCGCCTCCCACTGCGACCAACGCGCCTCCCTCCGCGACCTCATTGCCGCCGGACGTGTTACCGTCGTCTGCCACCGCGCCCCCCAGACCGACGATTGGCTGCAGATCGAGCGCTGGCGCCGGAACGCCATGTACGGCGCCCAGTGCTGGGAGGGGATTCTCGGCGGGACGCTCGACCCTGACGCGGCGGGCGAACCGGTCCCAACGGCCCCGGCTCAGGAAGACGGGCTGCCCCGAGCCATCGCGCGCACCGCCGCCGCGCTGCTGCACGCGGAGAAGCTCGCGGCCCTGGCCCTGCTTGCAGGCCTGCCCTACCCAACCCGCGAGTTGGACTACGCGTGGCGGCAACTGCTCTTCGCCCAGCGCGGCCTCGGCGCCTCGGGCAGCCCGGAGGATATCTGGTACGTAGACGTGCGTGCCGCCTGCCACCAGGCCTGGTCGCTGGGCGTCGAAGCTCGGGCCTGTGCCTCGTACCTGTTCTCCGAGCAGGTGAACACCGCCTCGGCCAAGGGCGCCGCGGCCGATGGCAGCAGCCTGGTGGTGATCAATGTCTCGGGCCGCGCCTACCGCGGCCCCTGCCGGACCCGCGTCGAACTCGCCGGCGCACTCGCCTCGGGCTTCACGTTGCGGGGCCCGAATGGGCGCCCGGTGCCCTATCAGGTGACGGCGGTCAGGCGCTCCCATGACCGGGCCTGGGCTGAGATCGCTTTCGAGGTCAGCGACGTGCCGGCCCTCGGCCATCGCACCTACTCCCTCGGCCCGGCCGCCGGCCTGCCCGAGCCGACCTCCCTCGAGGCCGCTCCCGAGGCGCCGGTCACCGTCGTCTGGACCGGCATTCACCTCGGCCCGCTCCCCCCGGACTTCGCCCTGCTTACCACGGACGCGCCGGCCGTGGAACTCTCTGCTCTCAAGCCCCTCGGCCATCCGCCGGTGGAGGGCCTCAGCGAAGCCGCTCCGTCCTTCGCGGACGGAATCCTCCTGCAACTGCGGGAGACCGCCGGTCAGCCGCAGGAGGTCGCGCTCGGCTTCGCCTACGAGCCGGTGGAGGCCTGGCGCGCTAACCCCCTGGAGCGGAAGTCAGAGGGAGTGAAGGCGGCCCGCGGACCGTTGAAGCGGCCTCGCGTGCCCGTGCAGATCGGCGCGCACGAGACCCTCTCCCTGGCGGTGCGCCTCAAGCTTCCCGCCATCGAGCCGCGCCCGACCGATCCCGTGCTAACCAGCGCCGACCGCGAGCGCCTTGTCTTCGGCCGCTACTGGGAGCACAACGCCGGCGCCGCTCCCATCACCAACCTGTCGCTCGGGATATGGGTCGGCGGCGAACTGCGCCGCGGCCGGAACACGCGCTTCCCCATCTCGCTAAGCAATGATAGCGCGGATCGGGAGTACGTCGGCGCCGTGGACCTGCGGGCCCCCGAGGGGTGGACCCTCATTCCGCGCCGCATTCCCTACCGCGTCGCCCCTGGCTCGCAGGGCCTGTTCGAGGCCATGGTGGTCGTGCCGGACGACGCCGAACCGTGCTTTCTCCGCGCCGAGACCGCTGACGGCCGGCGCGTCGTCCAGGACGTGCGGCCCGTTGGGGAGATCCAGCCGCTCGCGGTTTCCCTCGCGCGGGACCGGAAGCTCGTCGTTCGCATCACCAACCCCAACGCGGACTACGTTGAGGGGCAGGTTGCCCTCATTCGGGGGCCGCAACCGCAGTGGTTCCGGCTCGCGGCCGGAGAGACAGAGGAGTTCTTCTTCTTGTCAGGCGCGGACGCGGTGGCCAAGGTGACCTGGTACGGGAACGTGCAGTACGTGCGCGAGGGCGGCTAGCCCTCCGACGGTGTCCCCTCGCCCAGCTTCTTCTCGAGTTCCGCCACGCGCCGCGCCAGCTCGCGCACGGTGCGCACCAGTTCCGGCAGCCGCCGCGTCGCGGCGTCAATGCGCAGTTGCTCCGCCCGGGGATGGGCCGGCATCCCGTACACGATCGCCCCCGCCGCAACGTCTTGCATGATGGCCGCACGCGCCCCTCCGATCGCCCCGTCCCCCACCGTGGTGTGGTCCGCGATCCCCGCTTGCCCGGCGAGCATCACATTATCTCCTACCACCACGCTCCCCGAGATGCCGACCTGGCCCGCGAACAGACAGTTCCGCCCAATGATGGCGTTGTGCGCGATGTGCACTAGGTTGTCAACCTTTGTCCCTTGCCCGATGATCGTCGCCCCCAGCGTCGCGCGATCTATGGTCACGTTCGCGCCAATCTCTACCTCGTCCTCGACCACCACCGTGCCGATGTGGGGGAGGGGCCGATGGGTCGCGCCATCGAAGACGTATCCGAAGCCCGCACTGCCGATCACCGAGCCGGCGTGAACCACCACCCGCGCTCCGAGGCGCACCCCGTCGTAGAGGGTCACGTTCGGGTAGATGACGGTGCTCTCGCCGATCTCCACCCCCGCGCCCACCGCCACCAGGGGATGAAGCTGCGCCTCCCGGCCGATCTTCACACCGTCGCCGATGACGCAGTGCGCCCCGATCGCGGCTCCCGCGCCCAGCTCCACGCCGTGGCCTACCTGGGCGGTGGGGTGGACGCCGGCCGGCAGCCGCGCCGCGGGATAGAGCAGGGACAGCGCCTTCGCGAGCGCGAGGCGCGGATTATCGGTGCGCAGGAGGGGCTTGGTGGATTGTGTGACACTTCGCGGGACCAGGGCCGCCAGCGCGGGCCCCGCTTCCGCCTGTCCCAGCCGGTCCGCGTCGGAAACGTAGGCGATGCACCCCGCGGCCATCGCGTCGAGGCCGGTGACACCGCCCACCTGGGCGTCACCGGCCTCGCCCACGAGTTCCGCGTCGATAGCCGCTGCCAGTTCCCGTAAGGTCATCGTTCGAGGCGACCCGTCGGCTCGGCTTACTTGCCCGGCGTCGCCGGCGCGGACGTCGCGGCCGGTGCGGCCGTTGCCGTAGGCGCGGGCGTCGCTTTAGGTGCCGCCGGCGCGGGTGCCGGTGCGTTCAGCTTCGCGATCATCTCGTCCGTGACATCCGTCCCGCCGAAGATCAGCGCCGCCCTGACGAACACCAACGACAGCTTCTTCTCCGCCGCCACCGCCTTCGCGGCCGCTTCCACCTTCGCGTCCGTTTGCTTTGCCAGCTTCGCCTGCTGCTCGTCCACCGCCCGCTGCAGCTCCGCTCTGAACCTACTCAGCTCCCCCATCCGCGTCGCGTACACCTTGTTCAGCTCATCGTATTCCTTCTGCTGGTCTGCCGTCCGGTCTTTGATGGCCGTCAACTCCCTGAACCGCCCCATGCGATCGACGGCCAGCCTCTCCAGGTCCGCAAGCTGCTTCGTGTTCGCTTCGGTGGGGGCGGCCAAAAGTCGCAGATCGAAGTACCTCGTATAGTCCGCATCCGCCAGCATCATCACCCGCTCCCGGTCGTACAGCTTCACCTGCTGCTCTTGCGCGAACTGCGCCGACTCCTCCTGCATCGCCCCGATGCCAGGACACTCCTTCCCGACGCGAACCATGTCCACCACGCCATAGGCAAGCTGCGCCTCCGCCGCCACCGCCGGCACGGCCCCGGCTGCGAGCAGCAGCAGTCCCCCTACCAACGCCGAGATCGTTCTCTTCATCACGCTGTCTTCTCCCGCTTTCTCCTGCCAGCCCCAGGCTGACGGATGATGGCCCATGATCACGGCGGGCCTAGAACATCTGCGCAATGCCGAAGTGCGTCTGCGTGCCCTCCGGCCCAAATCCGATATCCAACCGCAGCGGACCGATGGGCGTCTTCACCCGCACCCCGAGCCCGTACCCGACGTGCGCGGTGAACGTCGCATCCCCCTGGATCAGCGGGTCGTTGGCCACCGGCCCCCCCCACGCATCCCCCACATCCACGAACGCCACCGCGATGAGGTTCTTCCCCATCGGGACGCGCAGCTCCGTGTTCAGCAGGGCCAGGTGGTCTCCGACAAACTCGTCGGTAGGATAACCTCGCAGCGATTCCGTGCCGCCGATCATGAACTCCTCCAGATACGGCGGGCTCCCGGTGATCGTACCCAGCAGGAGTCGCATCGCGAACGTGTTCTTCTTGCCCAGCGGAAGATACCGCCGGACGTCCCCGCTGAACTTGTCGAAATCCGATGACCCGCCCAGCAGCCCCGCAAACTCGGAGGAGAGCTGGTAGAAAGCGCCGTGACGCGGGTAGTCGCGGTTGTCCCGCGTGTCCGTGGCCAGCGCCGCCGTCAGGCTGCGCACGTCGCTCGGCTGGAACGCCGGACCGGTCAGGATCGCCGCCTCCTCCGCGCTCAGGTCGGCCAGCGATATCCGGTCGTCGCGCGCCCCCAGGTACACGATGGTGCGGTCCGAGAGCGGGCGGCCCAGCGTCACGCTCCCCCCCGCCCGGTGCTCGTGATACAGCACCGTCTGCTGCGCTCCCTCCGTGTTCTTCACGAACGCCTCTCTCACCACCAAACGGTCATAGAGGCCTAGATTCAGGCGCGTTTCCGGCGTCATGATCCACGGGTTCCGGTAGTACAGCTCGTAGCTGCTCTGCCCCCCGAACTCTCCCCGCGCCGTCACCGCCTGCCCCGTGCCCTTCAAGTTCTCCATCGTCCAGTCCACAAACCCGACCAGGCCCTGCACGGAGCTGTATCCGCCCCCCAGCGTCGCTTGCCCTGTATGCTTCCGCTCCACCACCGTGATGCTCAGGATCACCTTGCCCGGCTCCGACCCCATCTCCGCGCTCCGCTGCACGCTGTCGAACCACCGCATCGCCGACAGCCGGTTCACATCCGCCGCCACGCGCTTGTCGTTGTAAACATCCCCCGGCTTGGTGCGGATGTAGCGGCGGATCACCTTGTCCTTGGTGCGGGTGTTGCCCGTCACCCGGATGGCCTCGATCACCCCTTCCGCGATCCCGATGGTAAGCACTCCCGCCTCCGACATGCTGCTGCCCAACACCGCCGCGAGCATGTAGAAACGGGAGTTGTACAGCGCCATGATGCGCTTCCTGTCCTCCCGCAGCACGTTGTTGTTGGCCACCTGCCCCATCTTCGTCTGCATCACCCCCAGCAGGTCGGCGCGGCTGATCACGGTGTTCCCCTCAAACTGGATGCCGCTGATGATCGGCTGCTCTACCACCTTGAAGGTAAGGGCAATGCCGGACTCTGTCACCGCCCGCTCCACCGACACCGTCACGAACCACCCCCGCGCGAACACCGCGTCCCGGTCGCGGGCCACCTGCGCTTCGGAGTAGACCTGACCGGCCTTGGACGAGATCGCCCCCAGGATCTCCTCCCTCGCGATGTGATTGTTCCCGCTCACCTGAACGCTCGTGATCACGCTCGGCGTTTCGGCTGGTGCCGGCGCAGGCCTGGCCGGCCCCGGTGCGGCTGGTGCCGGCGCGGGCATGGCGGGACCCGGCGCCGCCGCCGCGGCCGGCGCGCCCGCCGCCGGCTGAGACGCGGACGGGGCAGGAGACGCTTCCCCTGCCCATCCTGTAAGCGAACTCGTGAAGACGATGGTGAGCGCGAACAGTAATGCAAGGCTAAGACTGCGGTGCATCATCTCCTCCAATTGGTGTGGTCCGGCCGTGACAGCGGTCCCTCCTCTGCGCGGCGATCATGGTTTCGGGAAGTACCGGCGCAGCGCGTCCCGAAGCTGGAGTCGCGCCCGGAACAGGCGTGATTTCACCGCCTTTTCCGAGCACCCGAGCACCTCTCCGATCTCCTGATAGGACAGCCCCTGCACGTCCCGCAGCACGATCAGCGTGCGAAGCTCCACCCGCAGCGTGGCCAGGCAGGCGGCCACCTTCTCCTCCAGCTCCCGTGCCTCCACCTGCGCGTGCGGCGACTGCCCCGGATCCTCCAGTTCCCGCTCGATCTCCTCGCCCCCCACCTCCGCCGGGCTGTCCAGCGAGAAGGCGTGCACTCGGCTCCGGTGCTGCTGCTGCCGGAAGTAGTTCTTGCACAGGTTCAGCGCAATCCGATACAGCCAGGTGTACGGCTGCGCCTCCCCTCGGAAACGGTCGAACGCGCGCAGTGCCCGCGCAAACGTCTCTGCGGTTAGATCGGCCGCATCCTCGTAGTCGCCCACCATGCGGTAGACCGCATTGAAGATCTTCTGCTCGTACGCGGCGAACAGGTCCTCGAAGGCCTCGGCCACGCGCTCGGGGGTACGGTCGTGGTCCCGGGCTGGACGATCGTACCCAGAGGCCCACCTGCTTTGCACAATCTCCGCCATGCCTGCTCCGCTGCCGATTGCCGCCACCCCGGCCTTGTCTGCCTCCCCCCGCCTTCACTGCTGCTGCCTCCGTGCCTTTTCGACACGCGAGCAGGCGTGGAGGTCGCGGCTGAGTCTACCATATTTCCCCTGGCCAGAGCAACGGCGGGCCGCCCGCCCCTGCCCGCCGCGCTAGAAGGTGAAGAAAGACTGGACCTGGTAGCGCACCTGGTCCAAGCCGTTCACGCTGAAGCCGACCGAGTACAGCGCCGTCACCTGATAGGTCAGCGCCAGCCGGCGGGTCTCCGCATAGCCGCTGATCGGCGTGATGTACTGCCCGTACAGCCGCCCGAAGAGCCGTTGCCGGAACCGCACCGAGAGCGGCCCTTCAAACGAGTAGTCCAGCGCCAGGTTCTGCCCTACCAATCCCGGAATCATGATCCCCGTGATCGCCCCGGGAGGTGTGATCGGCCCGGTGGCCGCCGTCAGCACCGCGAACGGGTCGAATCCTACCCCCGTGGCCGCCGGAGAGATCACCGGTCCCATCAGTAAGGCCATGATGTAGGGCGTGTCCAGCAACGGCGTGCTCCGCGCCCCCAGGTCGAGCCCCACCGATCCCGGCTGCAGCCCGGGTGGGGGGTAGACCTGCCCCGACGGGCGCAAGACGATCTCGTAGTCCCCCACCTCCCCGGCCGCCTCCGCGTCGGATACCCGCACCGTCAGCGGCTGATTCGCCACCCGGTCAATCGTCGCCGTTCCCCGCACCAGGTCCAGCCGCGCGTTCGGGAAGTTCAGCGTGCCCTTCGTGCTGCGCACCTGCCCATGCACCTGAACCTTCTCCGGGGTCAGGGTGCCGGTGATGGCCAGCGTCCCGTCTTGCACCGCCGCGTCGACAAACGAGTAGTGGAACCGCAAGCCTGGGCCGGTGGCGATGTGGATATCGAGTTCCGGCGCGAACGGCAGCCCGCCGGAGAACGCCAGGTGCTGCTCCGCCGGCGGCACCGTGACCGTGCCGTGCGACACCACCAGCGGCTGGTCGGCCGGCGTCGCCAACTGCATCAAGCCCGTCTCCGGATCGTTGCGCAGCACCAGGGGCCCGCTCACCTCGGCCTTGACCAGGCCCGGGATGTCCAGCGTGAGAGGGCCCAGCGTGGCCCGTAGGTCGGCCTTCGCTTGGGCGAGTGTCTCCGTCGTCAGGCTCTCCGGGAGCACGGCCGAGCCGATCACACTGAACCTGCCGCCCGCCATGCGACCCCGCACCCCGGGAATCGCCGGCCCCGGGGTCCCCTCCGCCGTGCCCCGCACCCCCAGACGCTGACCCGATAGATACAGGTCCGCGTCGAACTCCGCCGCCGTCATCCCCTCGATCGGGACGAACCGGCCGTTCTTCACGTGCAATTCCCCGCTCGCGCTGGGAAGCAGGAGCGCCGCCGTCACCGGCGTTCCCAGCGGCGGCAGCTCCACCCGCGCGCGGCCCGTCCCCTCCATGGGACCGTTCCGCAGCCGGATGTCTCCCACCGACAGCACCCGGTGCGGGACCCCGCTCGTCACCTCCCGCCGCAGCGCGACCTCGGCGAAGCTCGCGCCCTCGAGATGGACTGGTCCCCACACGACGTCGGTGGCAAACACGCTTCCTTCGAGCCGGGGGTCATCCGTCCGACCTGTGACATCGGCACTGACCGCCGCCTTCCCTGTCAGCCCGGCTGCGCCCGGCAGCCACGGGGCGAGCACCTTCAGGTCGAGATCGTTGGCCTCCAGCCTCAGGTCGGTCTCGCCCCCGACCGCCACCGTCCCGGTGACCGAGGCCGACGCCTCCCCCTGCTCCGCCTTGACGGTCAGGCCGATCTCTCGTACGCCCCCCCGCTCCGCCCCCACTGTGACGTCCCCCGTGATCGTGTCCACCGAACGCCCCTGGTAGGTCAGGTTGTCGAGCACCACGTGCGCCCGCCCCTGCGGGTTGTCGTACCTCCCGCGGAACTCCGCCTCTCCTTCCAGAGTGCCCTCGAAGGGGCCCGGGATGGAGGCGTACAGCCTGAGTGGACGGTCCGTCGTCCCTAGATTGTGCAGCCGCTCGGCGGCCCTCGCGAAGGCCAACGTTACCTGGTAGATGTTCAGGTGCTGGGCCGTAGCAGTGATGCTCATCTCCCGTGTCAGGAGATTCACCGTACCTCCCAGCGACAGCATGCCCCCGTTCTGCTCGAGACGGGCGCGGTCCAGCGTCAGCGTGCCTCCCTGCAGCCGCCCCGCCAGAGACACCTCCCTGAAGGACACCTCGTTCACCACCGGTGCGGGGGAGGAGAGCGTGAACTGCACCTCCGGTGCAAGGAGCGTGCCCCGCGCGGTAACGTCCGCGTTCGCCTGCCCCGTCACCGCCAGGCCGGCGTGCGCTCGGAGCCAGTTCGATACCGGGGCAAGGTCAACCGCGTTCGCCACCAGATGGAGGTCCTCTCGCAACGTGGCGAGATCGAGCGAGCCGATGACGGAGACGGTGCCGCGGCCCTGCTTGAACCGCGCCTCGCGGAGAGTAAGCACCTTGTTCCGCATTTCGCCCGCGAGGGCGAGGTCGGTCAGCTCCACTCCGTTCACCTCCGCGCGGGGCGAGGTGACCCCGAAGTCCACGCTCGGATTGGAGGGCTGGCCCTGCACCGCCGCGTGCACCACCGCGGGGCCGGACACCGTGATGCCGAGCGGTCGGAGATACGGAGAGAAGACGGAGAGATCGGTGCTCGCCTCGGGGATGGTGATGTCTATCCCCCGTGCCCGGCTGTAGCCGCCCCGGAGTTGCAGCCGTCCCTGCGGGCTCTCGAACGTGAGCTCCTCGATCGTGAGCTCCCCCGCCCGATAGCTGAGCCGCACGTGCGCCGCGCCCGTCTCCGCCGGCGCCACCTCCACCGCCTCCAGTTCGAGGTCCGCCTGCACCTCCGGCGAGCCCACCGTCCCTCCCACCGTGATCGTCCCCGTCGCGCGGGCGTGCGCGAACAGGCTCGCCACCTCTCCAGGCAGCCACTCACCCACCGGCACGTCCGCCACCTCCAGCTTCCCCGCCATCCCTGCCTGCTTCCCTGCCGACCAGTGAGTGAGCGCCAGCTCGCCCGTGGCGCGCCCCGCCCCGGCCTGCACCACGAGGTGGGAAAGCGTCACCTGCTCCGCCGTGAGTTGGTAGTCGGAAGTCACTTCCCGCACCACGCCCCCGGCCACCCCCGTGAGCGACAGCTCCGCGTGACCGCTCGCCCGTCCCGCCGGGGCCGAGCCCGCGACCGCGAGCGTGCCCCGCGCCGTTCCCGTCAGCCCGGAGAAGCCCAGCCGCGCCAGGTCCACCGCCGTCAGGTGCGCGCGCACGTCGAAGTCACCGCCCCGCGTCACTGTGCCGGAGAAGTCCGCCGTGGCCGTCGGCCCCGCGACGTGGCCGTTCGTGATCTCCACAGCCCCCTGGCCCATCATGGCGAAGTCGCCCCGCAGTTCTCCCAGCGCGAGTTGCCCGTAGCGCGCCTCCCGCGTGCGGAACGTGCCCGTCGCGGCCGTCGCCTTGTCCAGGGTCACGTTCACCGATACCGTCGCCACGCCCCCGACCTTCAGGTCTTTCAGCTCCGGTACGCAGCCGACCAGCATCGCGATCGGCACCTCGCTCATCACGAGCGAGGCCTGGGTCTCGCGCTGCCCCGCCCTCCAGCGCACGTTCACGTCCCCTTGCAGTTGCCGCGGGCTGCCGTGTGCGCGAATCCCCGTAATCGTCACCTCCCCCTGCTTCCAGGTGAAACTGGCCACCACGTCGTGCCAGGGGAGGCAGGCCAGCGTGATCTCCGGCACGGCTGCGCGCCCCGCCACCGTCAGCTCCGGCGCCCGTCCACTGACCGTCGCCTCCACTCGGAGCGGCGCGGTGATCTGCAAGGTCGAGGGGAGGGTCAGGCTCGGGAGCAGGGCCTGCATCTGCTGCACCCGCATGCCGGCCACGGTGAAAGTGATCTTCAGCGGGGGCTTCGGCGTCCGGGCCACCGTGCCGGCCGCCGTCACCGGCGAGCCCAGCAGCGAGCCGGCGAGTCGCACCAGCCGCACCTCCTGCGCCACCACCCGCACTTCGCCCCCCACCGATGTGATCGGCTGGCGCAGCCACGGGAATCCGACCGTCGCACCCCGCGCGTGCAGCCGAACGTTGGGGACGATCTGCGTGCGGCCCTGCGCGTTCCGGGCGAAGGTCACCTCCCCGTCCAGGTCGCCCCGCCCCCCCGTCACCTGCACGCCCCGTATGGGCGGCAGCCACCGCTGCGCGTATACCAGACTGAGATTCCCAAGCGTACCGGCAAGACGCGTGGCGCCCGCCTTCGGATCGGTCTCGCCTGTCACCTGGGCCGAGGCCAAGGACCCGTCGGCTCCCGCCCCCTCCAGTGAGAACGTCGCCGCCCCGTTCGCGGCCACCGCGTAGGAAGCGTTCGCGTGCTGCACGGCCGCCGTCGCGCCGCCCCGGATCAGATCCACGAAGGTGAGCGAGCCGTCCTGCACTACCACCCGTCCCCGGAAGCGCGGCGCCTTCGCCTGGCGTTGGAAGAACGAGGCGATGTCCAGTTGGCCGCTCTTCTCCCGGGTGATGCGGGCGGTGGGGCGAATCAGGCGGATCTCCGTCACCTGCCGGAAGGCCGCCGCGCTCAGTGGCAGCCCCTTCCCGGCCAGCACCACCACGGTCTCGGGCGCGGTCAGCAGGCGCGTCCCGTCCGGCCTGGAGAGAGTCAGGTCTCTCAGCTCCACCCGCCCCCGGTGAAGCTCGACCTTATCCAGCGTGGCCTTGAGCCCGGTGCGCGTCTCCAACTCGCGCACGACCGCCCTGCGCGCCCAGGACTGGAACGGGCCCAGGTACAGGAGGTAGCCCACGGCGGCGATGAGGATGACCAGTATCGCCAGATAGGTCAGTAGTTTGAATAGGCGTCGTCGCATTCACACCATCCGGCACTCTCGTACCCGCCCCCTCCTGGCGGGCCGAGCCTGCTCTTCCTGTTCGGCCGTGCGCTATCCTTGCTGCAACTCCTCCGCGTGGTACGAACTTCTCACCAGGGGCCCGCACCTCGCGTGCGAGAACCCCATCGCCTTCGCCTCGCGTTCGTAGCGGGTGAAGACTTCCGGCGCGACGTACTCCACCAGGGGGGCGTGCCCGCGCGTCGGGGGAAGATACTGGCCGACGGTGACCGCCCTCACCCCCACCTCCCTCAGGTCGCGCAGCACCGCCAGCACTTCGTCGTCGTCCTCTCCCATCCCCACCATAAGACCGCTCTTCGTCATCATCTCCGGGGCCATCTCCCCGGCGAGGCGAAGCACCTCCAACGACCGCGCGTACTCGGCCTGCGGCCGCACCTCCGGGTAGAGCCGGGGCACGGTCTCCACATTGTGACCGAAGACGTCGGGCCGGGCGCGCACCACCGTGGCGATCGCCTCCCGGTCGCCGCCGAAGTCGGGCACCAATACTTCGACCCTCGACTCGGGCAGGAAGTCGCGGACCGCTCGGATAGTCGCCGAGAAATGGGCCGCCCCGCCGTCCGCCAGATCATCCCGTGTCACGGAGGTGATGACGACGAACGTCAGGCCCAACATTCGGGCCGCCTCTGCCACCCGCCGCGGTTCCTCCGGGTCCGGCGCCTCCCCCGGGCCGTGCTCTACCGCGCAGAAGCGGCAGTCGCGCGTGCATGTCCCGCCCAGGACCAGGAACGTCGCCGTCCCCCGGCTGAAGCATTCGCCCAGGTTCGGGCAGCGCGCGCTCTGGCACACCGTGCGCAGACCGCGTCCCGCCAGTTCCTTCCCCAGGCTCTCCAGATAGGGCCGCCTGCGCACGGCCGGCCGCAGCCACTCCGGCAGCTTGCTGCTCATGGCTTCTCCAGTCCCCACGCGCCCCGCACCACCCGACTGCGGATCACTGTTCCCCACGCCACCGGGTTGAGCGGGTTCAGCGCCAACGAGGCCCGCAGAACCTCCCGCGCTTGCTCGGGCTTGCCGGCGCGCAGCAGGGCCCGCCCCTCTCGACAGCGTGCCCACGCCAGCCGCCGCCGTGCCACCCCGTGCAGCCAGCTCCCCGGCGCCGCCGCGGCCAACGCCCGCGCCACCACCTCTCCCTCCGCGCCCCGCATCTCCGCGGCCCGCGCACTCCGCTGCCCCGGATGCCGCCGGTGGAGGGTGAGCGGCGCGGGCAACACCGCCAGCTTCCACCGCGCGTGCACGCGCAGCCATAGGTCCCAGTCCTGCGCCAGCGAGAGGGATTCATCGAAGCCACCGCACTCCACCACGCACTCCCGCCGCGCCAGCACGCTCGACATCACCAGCCGGTTGGCCCGCACCAGGGCTGCCCGCGTGACCATCCGCACCCCCCGCGGCGTTCGCATCCGATCCGACAGCACCTCCGTGCTCTCCGTGCCCAGCGCGGCCACCTCCGGGTGCGCGCCCAAGGCCTCCGCCTGCCAGGCCAGCTTCCGCGGGTGCCACAGATCGTCGTCATCGAGGAAGGCCACCCATTCCTCCTGGGCCGCTCGCAACCCCGTGTTCCGCGCCGCTCCCGGGCCTACCCCCGGCGTGGAAAGCACGCGTACGGGGAACGGCGCCTCCCACCACGCCCCACTCACCCCCCCGCCGTCGTCAACGATCAGCAGTTCCGCAGGCCGAAGGTCCTGCGCGGACACGCTCGCCACCGCCTCCCGCAGATACGCGGGCCGGTTGCACGTCGGCAGGATGACGCTGATCCCCGGAATCCCCACCACGCCGCTCCACACACGGGCTCATCTGAGTATAGGGAACGGCCCCGCGCGGTGTCAATTGCACCGCCCGCCCGCGGCAGGGGACCCCCTCGGGCCGGCGAATCACGCGCAGGGAGGCCCACGGCATGCAAGTGACGTCGGCGAAGGCGCTCCGCGGCGCGGCTCTGCTCGCGATCATGTTCTACGCGGTGGCACTGCTGGTGTGGCCGCCCATGGGCAGCCTCCTCCTGGCGAAGAGCGGGGCCTTCAGACAGCTCGATCCCAAGCTGTTCGGCCCGCTCCTCGTGGGCGTTGGTGTGGTGGACTACATCGCCTCCCTCTTCATTGAGGGGCACCTGCTCAGGTCCGCGCGCAAGTCCGCCAACCCTGGGGGCGTGGTCTCAGCTGCCATCGTGACCGCCGCCTTCGGCGCCAGCCTTTCTATCTACGGGCTGCTTCTCTGCCACGTCCGATTCTACTCCTGGACACTCTATGGTCTCTGCTTCCTTCACGGCGTGCATCTGCTGCTCCGCTGGCCCAACTACGCGGAAGCGGCGCGCGATATCGCAATGACCAAAGGCGAGGAGGTCTGACATGTCGGCCATTGATGTGCACATTCACACCCGAGGGCAGGAAGACGGAGACAAGATTCTTAAGGCGATGGACAAGGTCGGGCTGAAGCGAGTGGTTCTCTTTGCGGTGCCGCCGCACCGCAAGGGGGGGAAGCAACCCCACAAGACCGTCCTCGACCGGATCGCCAGGCTGGTCAAGCCCGATCCCGAGCGGCTCATCGGCTTCGCCTGGATCGAGCCCTCTCTCCCCGACGCGGTGGACGGCGTGGTCTACGCCTTCGAGAAGAAGGGCCTCAAGGGCGTGAAGATGATCCCCAACCACTGGTACCCGGCCGACGAAGGGCCGCAAGCCTGCTTCGCCAAGATCAACGAGTACGGCAGGCCCATGCTCTTCCATACCGGCATCCTCTGGGGCCAGAGCGACACCTCCCAGCACTGCCGCCCGGCCTACTTCGAGATCATGCTCCACTACCCCAACATCCGCTTCGCCATGGCCCACCTGAGCTGGCCCTGGACGGACGAGTGCTTCGCGGTGTGCGGCAAGTTCCGCGCCGCGGGCGGCTACAAGCCCGAGAACTGGCGCAGCTATGCCGACATGACCAGCGGCGCCCCCCGCATGTGGAAGGCCGAGGCCATGCGCAAGGGCCTCTACTATATGGGCGACCGCCAGTTCGTCTACGGCAGCGACTGCTTCGACGCCGAGAGCCCCGAGGCCCTTAAGGGCAGCCTCGCGCAGGACCGCGAGATCCTCGGGGAGTGCGCCTGCGACCAGGATACCATGGAGCGCATCTTCGTCACCAACGCCGAGCGCTGGCTGGGGATCACTGACTGACGGCCTAGGTAGGGGCACAGCATGCTGTGCCCCCACTACTAGGAGGCCCCCATGCCCATTGACACCCACGTCCACACCAAGGGCGGCGAAGACGGGAACAAGATCCTGAAGGCCATGGACGCGCTCGGCCTGGAGCGCATCGTCCTCATGTCCCAGCCCCCGTCGTGGTCGCTCGCCACGGGGCGCGATGAGGAGGTGGGCCACCGCGCAGTGATCGAGGACATCGCCCGCATCATCACCCCCGACCCGGAGCGGATGCTCGGCTTTGCCTGGATCGAGCCGACCTTGCCCGACGCGGTCAACGCGGTGGACTACGCCCTCGGCGAGAAAGGCCTGCGGGGGGTGAAGATGCTCCCCAACCACTGGTACCCCGACGATCCCCGCGCCCAGGCCTGCTATGCCCGCATCAACGACTACGCCGCGCCCATGCTCTTCCACACCGGCGGCCTCTGGAAGTGGGGCAACACCTCCAAGTACTGCCGCCCGGCGGAGTTCGAGATCATGATGGACTACCCGCAGATCCGCTTCGTCATGGCCCACATGAGCAACCCCTGGCAGGACGAGTGCCTCTTCGTCTGCCACAAGCTCAAGTTCCTCCAGCGGGACCGCGAGCTGGAGTGGACCAGCTACATTGACATCGGCGTCAGCGGCTACCGCGACTTCGGCCGCGATTACCTGCGCAAGGCCCTCTACTTTCTCGGCGGCGGGCGTCTGATGGCCTGCAGCGACTGCGACAGCCCCGAAGACCCCAAGGCCTACCACTACGACCGCGCCCGCGAGGAGGAGATCCTCCGCGAGGCCGGCGCCTCCGACGAGACCGTCGCCGGCATCCTCGGGGAGAACGCGAAGGCCTGGCTCGGCATCACGTAGGTAATTCGGGGACAGACTACTCATTTCTCAATACTTCGCCCACTTGGTATACTACCTATTGTTCTGGAAATGAGTAGTCTGTCCCCGAATTACCGCTTGATAGGAGACCGCATGACCTCCCGCGAACGCGTCGGAATCTGTCTGCGCCACGGCAAGCCGGACCGGGTGCCGATCCACGAGGACTTCTGGCAGGTCACCGTGGACCGGTGGAGAGGGGAGGGGCTGCCGGAAGGAGTCGCAGCCGAGGAGTACTTCGGCTCCGAGATCGAACTGATGTCGGTGGACAACTCCTTCGGCTTCCCGACGGAGATCATCGAGCACACGGACGAGTACACGGTCGAGCGCGACAACTGGGGCGACCTGAAGAGGAACTGGAACGACCGCCGCTCCACGCCCGAACTGATTGACTTCCCCATCAAGACCCGCGCCGACTGGGAGGCCTTGCAGGGCCGGCTCGTGCCCGATCCCGCCCGCGTGGACTGGGAGGCGGCCGTGCGCCAGCACGCGGCCTGGCGGGAGAAGGGCCGGTTCATCGCCATCGCCGCCATCCCCGGCTACGAGGCCACCTGGCGCAAGCTCGGAGTCGAGGGCGTCCTCACCGCCATCGCCGAGGACCCCGCCTGGGTGATGGAGATGTACGAGGCCGATGCGGAGATGATCGTCGGCACCTGGCAGCTCTACGTTGACAGGGGCCTCGACTTCGACGGCGCTTGGCTGTGGGACGACCTCGCCTACAAGAACGGCCCGCTCTTCTCGCCCCGGGCCTACCGCGAGCAGCTCCTGCCGTACCACAAGCGGGTCGTGGACTTCGCCCACTCTCAGGGCTGGCCGGTGATCCTCCACTGCTGCGGCAACCTGACCTCCCTTGTTCCTGGCCTCATTGACGCCGGCTTCGACTGCCTCCAGGCCCTCGAAGTCAAGGCCGGCGTTGACCTCGGCCACCTGGTGCGAGAGTATGGCAAGTACCTCTGCTTCGAGGGCGGCGTGGACGTGCGCGAATGGTTCGCCGACGAGGCCCATCTTGAACACGAGGTCCGCACCAAGCTCGCCCTCGGCATGTCCAACCCCGGGGGCTACATCTTCCACTCCGACCACTCGGTACCGCCCCAAGTAAGCTTTGCCAACTACACCAAGGTGGTGGACCTGGTGCGGAGGTACGGGCCGTACGGATAACGTCCGCCGTCGGGCGGCGGCGGCCGCATCACGGCGGGCGCTCCTCTTCACCTCGATCGGATCAGAAGCCGCTCTCCTTGAAGAGGGTTTCGAGGCCCTTGTCCCCGGTAACCTCAACCAGCGCGGAACACAGCTCGGCCACGCGATGAGTCTTCGCCACGCCAGGAAGCAGTGCTGCAACGGGTCTGCCGGTGCGCGCGACTTGGCGAATCGCAGCCCCGAGCGCCTTATCGCCGTGCTTGCTTGCGACCGTGCAGACGAGTGCCAGGGCGGCGTCGTAGGTTCCTGCTTCCGGATGAGAGTCAATAATGCGCTTCATTGCCTGTGGCATGCTTTCCTGTCGGAACTTCTCTGCAAGTACCAAATTGACATCAGCCGGCTGATGCTGGCGGAGATAGTCGGCGACTTTGACGCGCATATAAGCCGCCAACCCCCAGTTGAACTTGTCGTTGTCACAGCGGATTGTCAGACGGCCTAAGCCGTCCGTGAAATGCAAGTAGTAGCCCTGCAGTGCTTTGTCGGAGGCTTGCCATCCCTCCTCGACCTGCAGACCATAATGAATGACGGGCGTGGGTTCGGGCTTCACTAGGAGGCCCAGCATGTTGGCATCCTTGAAGCCCAGAAATGAGAGGCGTATCTTGGCGGATTTCCTATCCGGAATGAAATCCGCGCCGAAGATCTCTCTGTAACCCTCCCAAGCGGCCTCGCAGACTCTCAACATCGTGTCCGGAGAGACAGCCGACAGGTTCGTCTCCATGACGAAGTGTGTGCTCTCTTTCCTGACGAGTCCCGCCGGTGGAACGGCCGGGGGAGCGTTCGGGTTGAGACGCAGCGGCTTTCCCTCGGGGTCTACAGCATCATCCTGGACGGTGAGCCCGCCAGGGAGGAGGCGGAAGCGGCCGATCAGGTAGATGCGCCCGGTCGCCGGCTGGTAGTAGGCGTACTGCCAGGCGCCGCCGAGCAGTTCGACGTGCATGCCGTTGGGGGCTCCAGCCGACCCTGTCTTATCCGGCGGGAAACCGGTGAGAACGCCTGTCACTTCCTTTCCATCCAAGAGCCCCGGAGTATCGCTGGCGTCTCCTCCCCACCGCTCCTTCAGGAGTTTCGTGCGGGCCTCTTCGCTGGTGCAGGCCCACAGCTCCGCGGCCGCGATGTTGCGGGCCTTCGCCGCATCGCCGTGGCCTTGCTGTTCGATCACCTGCTGCGGAGGCGCGACAGCGGAAGCAGCTTGAGGTGCAACCGGAGGGGCCTTCGGGTTGAGGTGCAGCGGCTGACCATCGGGGCCGATGGCGTCGTCCTGCACGACCGTACCGCCAGGACTGACCCGAACCCGGCCGACGATGTAGGTCCGCTTGGTGGCCGGCTGGTACCAGATGGAGATGTATTCGCCACCGGCCGCCTCCAGGGTCTGCCCTGTCGGGATCTTGACCGGCGCCATTGTCGATGCTCGCCACCGGATGAGCATCTGCACCTCATTCCCGTCTACCACGCCTTCCGTGTTCCCGCCCCAGCGCTCCTCCAAGTATTGGTCCAGGGACTTCTTGTCCGGGAAGCTCCACAGCTTCGCGGCGGGGATGCTTTCCGGCTTCGCGTTGTCCTTTTCCGCGGCTTTAGGTTGCGATTCGGCTGCCTTGCTCTGAGGCGGGGCCGGAGGAGCGTTGGGATTGAGATGCAGGGGTTGACCGTCAGGCCCGACAGCGTCGTTCTCGACCACGATGCCAAGTGGCTTGACCTGCACGCGGCCTACGATGTACGTGCGTTTCGTGGCCGGCTGATACCAGATGGAGATGTATCCGTCACCGGCCGCCTCCACGGTCTGCCCTGTCGGGAGCTTGACCGGTGACATTTCCGATGCTTTCCACCTGATGAGCATCTCCACCTCATTCCCATCTACCACGCCCTCGATATTGCCTCCCCAGCGCTCTTCCAGAAACTGATCGAGAGACTCCTTATCGGGGAAGCTCCACAGCTTCGCGGCGGGGATGCTCTGCCGCTTCGGCTCCTGCTTCGGCCCGAAACCGCGTGTCAGGAACATCGTCTGCACCGCGGGGTCTCCGGTCAACTTCACCAGGAGTTGGCAGAAGCTCAGCACGTGATAGGCCTTGTACTCCCGTCCGGCGTCCATCTTCAGCGCGAACTCGGAGGAAGCCGATAGCTGCTTCACCGCGTCGCCGATCACCTTGCGGCCATGCTTCTGCGCGATCTCATAGAGCAGGACGCTGGCGGCGTCCTCGCCTCCCGGTTCGGCGGTGCTCACTCGGCTCTTCAGCCGGGCCATGCCCTCGACCGTCACATAGTCGTAGGGCCGGGGCCAGGCTTTCGCTCCGAGGCGTGGCTGGAAGTAGTCTACGACTTCGGAGCCGAGATAGGTGGCAAAGCCTTGGCCGAACCGCGGATCGTCGAACATCATCGTTAGATGGCCGAACTCATGGGCGAAGCCGAAGACATTGTGAGGCCCACCCTGTCCCGGCGGGTTGAGTGCCCTGTCCGATGATACGTCGAGGTAGATCTCCGGCGGCGTAGAGAGCTCCACGTGCAGGGCGCCCCCACGAGAGAAGTTAGCGAACACGTGGATCTTCTGCGCGCGATCCTTCGGCGAGAGGTCCAGTCCGAACAGATCCTTGTAGCCAGCAAGACTCGTCTCGCAGAGATTGAGAATCGCCTCCGGAAAAGGCTCAGGTAGATTGGACTCGATGACGAAGTGCTGGCTTTCTTTCTTGACCCCCTGCGTTTGAGGCGCGGCCAAAGGAGCATTCGGATTGAGGTGCAGGGGTTGGCCATCAGGGCCGATGGCATCGTTCTCCACCAGGATGCCGCCAGGACTGATGCGGGCCCTGCCGACGATGTACGCGCGCTGGGTGGCGGCCTGGTAGAAGACAGAGAGCAGGTCGCCTTCCGCGATCTCCACGGTCAGCCCGTTAGGGAGTCTCATTGACCCCGCTGGGAAACGTGACAACTTGACCTCTTGCCCATCAACCACGCCCTTGACGTTGCCTCCCCAGTGCGCGATCAGGTACTGATCCAAAGAGTCCTTGTCGGGGAAGCTCCACAGCTTTGCGGCGGGGATGCTCTCCGGCGTGAACTCGGCCGCGGCGCCCAGAGACACACCGCAGCACACCAGCACCAGCACGCCGATCCATACTCTTCGCGCCATCATGTCAGTCTCCTTTGTCTACCCACGTGTGCAGAAGACGCCGCCACCGTCTCCCAGCCAGCCGAAGTAGCCCCAGTGCGCGGGGACAGCCGCGGGCGGCCGCGCCAAGGCGGCCGATTCCGCGAGGTACTGCGCGGTCCACCCTCGGACGTCGTAGCTGAAGAGCGACTCGCGCATCCAGAAGACCTGGTCCGCGAGGCGGGCGTGGCCCACCTTCTTGAGCAAAGCATCCATTTCCCGGGCCCGCGGCACGAGGAGGCGACGGGCGGCAGCCGAGACCACCGCATCCACCGCGGGCAGGAGCACCGTGAGGTCCTGTGGCTGGAACACCGGAAAGAGCAGCCGGAAGTGGGTCCCTTTCCGCTCCGCCAGGCCCCGCCCGATGAGTCTGGTGAGGGCCGACTGGACCTCCTGGGCGGGCCCCTCCGCGCCGGCCGTGACGGCCTTGAGAGTCTTGCTCCCTTCGGCCAGGGTC
>Ga0315282_10000912_pt1 | contig 57970 bp, 54 predicted proteins | sample YL17G07_20_MG_FD_203693 | JGI IMG/M metagenome (GOLD analysis project Ga0315282, IMG submission 203693) | Sediment microbial communities from Yellowstone Lake, YNP, Wyoming, USA - YL17G07_20 | ecosystem: Environmental > Aquatic > Freshwater > Lake > Sediment | place: USA: Wyoming | collected...
TAGCTATGAGAAATCCAGACGTGAGGATGCTGGCTGTTCTAGCTGTGTGGAAGCTCGTCATGAGGAGGCCAACATCACTGGCATACGTTCCGTTTCTGGTGAGCGCAGGAAAGAACCTTTCAGAGGCGTTTGTGAGGACTCCGTTCGCAACACCCAACAGTAGCAGAAGAAGGCCCGCGAACGCGGCATTTGTGAAGCCTAGCGCTGACAGAGAGAAGGCATACGTCGCGCCTCCGGCAACAAGCAGCCTTGTGATTTTGATCCCAGTGAAGAAATAGATGCAGATCCCAGTTATCAGTACCTTCGCTCCCAGGACCGCGCCAATTAGCTCCGTACTCATCCCTCCTTGATTTAGGAACACGGTGAAGACGTATCCGGCTATGAAGCCATCAGATATTCCTGATGTGAAGAACAGAATCAGGAACTTCTTGAACTCGGCTGTGCGGTTCCTGAGGTCCAAGGATCTGAGGACCTCGGCGGAACTGAATTTCGATCGTACCGACTCTGAGAGGGAGAACGAGATGGGCACTAGCATTGCACTCATCACTATTGTGAGAAGTATCGTGTTGCTGAACAAGAACCAAGTTATTAGGAAGCCGGCCGCGAGGTTACCCACAGCCTCGAACACGGAGGAGAAGGTTCTCAGCTGAACCAGTCTCCATCTCTTCTCCCCCTCCTCGTCTAACACAGAAGCCCTATTAACCGCCCAGAGAGAACCGTCCTTCACACCCTCAGTGACCTTCCCAAACGCGAAACTGAGTGGCGAATGGGCAAAGTAATACGTAGTGTTAGATACCAATGCCAAGATCGAGTTGAAGATAAGAAAGATCTTTCTTCCGAGGAAATCAGAAAGGACGCCTAAAGACAGCCTTGTTAGCTGAAAGATCATCGGCATAACTGAGAAGATCAGTCCCATCTGGACAATACTGATGTTTCTCTTCTCCATCAATAGGGGCAGCGTTATTGTGAGTATTCCAGTGATGATCGAGTTCACGATTTGAATCGCGAAGATCTTCTTGACTCTTGAAGGACCACTTGCCATTATTTTCTGTCAAGCCGCCCGCACGTCTTGCTGTCTTCACCAGCTTCGTCATAGAGTCCACTAACTAGGCCTGGTGTTTCGTTTGTTATTTCTGGTGGTTCGGATATTGTCATGCCGTCTCTTGGGGAAGTGATTCTGGCTTTTAACATTTTCAGTGGCCTCTCTCCTGCTTCAGTGGGGGCCTGTCTTTTCCTCATGTGACAAGGGCTGTGGATTGCACTGTTTGGCTAGTTTTGGAGGCGTTTCTCCGAGGGGGTCTGGTAACTTGAGCTAACCAGTTGCCAATAGAGCTCCGCGACTTGGCAGATGATTCAGGCCGGAATCCAATAACTAGAAACCAAGAGCAGGAGCTAAGGGTAGAGGGCGCTCAGGGCTAGGGAAGGCCGTGGGGTTCTGCATGACCACAATGCCGACGTTATGGCTAATGAATGACGATTGAACTAAGCGTTCAATCTATAGTTAATGATATATCACTCTCCTTCTAGACAATAGCCTGTGATACGTTTGGAGCCGGTAGTAGGAGCAAAGGGGCTAGGTGGGAGGCTCGACTGCTTCAATCACTCCACAAAGAGTATGGAGTACCTCGTAGAGAAGTACGATGAACTAGTGAAGAAATACGATAAGAAGTGGATCGCTATAGATGGTAGGGGCGTTGTCGAGCAGGCGGAGACTATAGAGCAGTTAAGGCACGCCATCAAGAAACATGCACACCCGGAGTGTATGGTTGTCCAATATGTGACAACCGAGCCGATTGCAATGTTCTTCTAGCGTAGATGCCATTGAAAGCCGTCATCGGCATAAATGATGGTCGAGTTCCGAAAGTTCCAGCATTTGTTTTGATCAAGAACCTAGATGTGAACCGCCTAGTGTGGTTTCTAGTCGATACAGGATCCACATACTCTGCCATCTGCGAATCGGATGCTCTGCTAGCAGGGATAGATCCAACCACACTCCCGTATGAAAAGGGGGAAGCCGTCGGATTCGGTGGTAAGTTCAGATGTAGATCAATAAATCACCCAGTGGAACTGATTTTCAAGATCTCTGACAGTAGTCAATTCACGGTCCATCGCAGTGGATTCAAACTCATTCCAGCAGAGCATGAAGATGAGGCCATAAGAAGGAAACTACTCGAAGTCACACCCTCCGTACTAGGCATGGACGTATTGAACAAGTTTGAGATTCACATTCTGAGGAAGAAGGTGGAACTCATTCCCTACGAACAGTGATGCCCACGTTGACGCAGAAGAGAATCGGGGAATGTCATCAAGACACCACGCACGGCCCGAGAAAGACAAGTTAGAGAGAGTCTACTCAGAGAAGCCGAGGGCAAAGAAGGGGCCTAGCGCCCAGAAGCTGAAGATCAAAGGCAGAGGCTAGTAGATCTGCATTACCATTTCGTCTGGCCCAAGCTGTGATCGAGTCGGTTGTAGCGCAAGTACAACAGTACAAGAATGAATATGACATGCAGTATGGCAAAGACTCCACACCAAACCCAGAGAATAAGCGGGAAGGTTCGTACACCCAGAAATGAGTAAAACAGTACCATTGTGAGGAGTATGGGTGTCCAGGGCCAGGTTTCTCTCCATGCCCATGTAACCGCCCCTTTCCTGGTTCGTCTAAAGTGAGCGGCAGCGGCCTGTTCGACAGCGTGGATCTTTGGACGGGATGGATTCGCTGCCTGTGTTATGGCGACTCTCTCTTCAGGGCAGATCATTAGGTGATTGGTCAACCCACTATACCAGCATATTCTGGAAACGACATGGACCAAAGCTGAGCCTATCACACTGATCGCAAAGAGGAATATGAAATCTGGAAGCTCCTTTCTCACCTGCACAACTGCAAACGCGCCTATCGCCAACGAGAAGGCTAAGCCACTCCAATGCCTGGCCTGAGAGCTGAAGAAAGAGAGCACAGCCGCTCTCGCATCATCATAGTCACTCGTTTCGCCCAGTCCCCCAAAACAAGTGTGCCAAGATTGGCCTTATCTCGCTTGCTACAGTTGTTTCAGTCACTTCTGGCCGTCAAAATCAAAGAGCTAGGCTTGGCAAGAGCAGAACCTAGCAGGGTCTAACGCTCTTCTTCCTTAGTCTCTTGACGCTGTCTCTTCTGCAGACTTCACATATGCGTAGTCGTGTGCGTTGTGGGAGAGGCCTGTGGCAGCGTTCACAGTGCTTCATGGGTTGGTTGGTCAGAGAATGCTGGATTTAAACTCGACCGGGGAGACCTAGGAATGGGTCGTGCATACATGTCCCGTTCTTGGCTAGTAGAGTCTCGCGTCGGCGAATGTGGGTGTGTGAGTTTTCTGGTTTGAAAGGTGTGAGCATCGTCTCCACAGCCGACAGAAGTAGATCGACGTAGGCTTCAGCGTCATAGCTGTGATGATCTTCGCATAGCTCTAGGGCTAAGACGCGTCTGTCTGGGATCTTGTTTCGAGCATTTGTGATGATGTAGCTGACAGATTCGCCTGCGTTTATTGTGACGCCTTCTTTCGCTGACTGTTTGGCGGCGATGGCTTGGAGGACCTCGTGCTGGTACTCGTCTGGATTTTGGGAGAGGTGTTTTCGAATGGCTAGCTCTTCGAGGGCGGCGTCTCCATGTCTCAAGGCGTGTGTGTATCTGTGGACTACTTTGAGGGCTGATGGCAGCTTTTCATGGAACTCTTGGGCGTTCTTGGCTTCAGCTAGGATGCGGAGCATCTCTCGTATGCATCGGTCAACAATTGGTGGTGTATCATGTCTGCGGGTGGCGATGCCTCGATCTTTGATCTTTCCGTTCTTGTAGGTACCATAGTAGCGGTTCAGGACTGGGACCTTTTGATGTGTCTTTGAAGGGAGAAAGACTATCCATCGGTAGATTCCTTCGAACGATATTGGGAAACCTGTCGCTTCCTCGATTTCGGTTCGAAGCCTCAAGTAGTCTTCTTCGGTTGCATTTTCCTTTTTCAGCCAGAGCGAGTCTACGATTCCATGAATGAGTCTGAATCCTCTAGACTCGGCCAAATGAACGGTATCTCTCAGTATTTGTCTGGCGAAGGCACAGGTGGCTATGTGGGCGTCGATTCTGCCGAAGCGAGCGTTCTTGAAGCCGAGGTAGCCGAATGAGCAGACGAGGATCCATTTCAATGCGGCTTGGCGCATCTCGTAGATGGCTTGGAGTTTGGGGTCAGCGGTGGTCTGTTTCAGCTGTTTGTAGTGTCGCCTCTTGTTTAGTAGGAGTTCGAGGCTTTTCGGAACGATTCCTGTGCGTTTCTCGCAGATATTGTAGCCCAATTCAGGGACACGGTTCTTTGAGTCTGGACAGCATTTGCAGCGAACAGTTTCAGCGCTCAGGTTCTTTTTGAGCATGATCATGGGATAAAGTGAGGTGAAGTCGAGTTCGCCGACATCTTCATGCAGCCCCACAAGGGGTTCGTAGTAGAATCCTCCTCGGTCGCCCAATAGCAGCTCGTTGGCCGTCTTCATTTCTTCTGCGTTCGTCTTTCTCCATGGAATCAATACTCCTTGGCGGGTGGCTTCGTGAAACTGGATTGAGGTCATACTGGTTCCAATGGTTGTGCTGCTTGCGCGTTGCGCCGGTATTCTGCATAGGCGGGCAACCTCGATTATGCCGAATAGTCCTGTATCCCTGTAGAACATCGAGTTCTCTCTGTCAATGTGGAGTCTTCCTGGAAGACGTGTCGGCGTAGGCCGATAACATATCTGCCCATAACTCACGTAGCTTTGCCCTTTGGCATGTGGGGCTCGAAGCGGTGTGGACTCCCGGCCTAACGTGAACTGATCCGCGATGCCGTTCACTGCTGCTCTGTGCGCAAGATATGGAAAGAGGAAACTGTCACCGTCATTCGTGTAGATGATATCTGGGTCAAGCGCCTTCAAGGTTTCAACAAGCCAGAGAAGCTTCTCTTGTTCCTCGCATCTGTCCGAACGGTAGGTTTCATTTCCTGAGGTTACTGTGATGGTTTCAATAGGGTCAGTCTGGGAGGGCAGTCTTTTCTTCCTTTGGATAGTCACGGACAACGCGATTTCTTGGAGTCTTGGAATTTCATAGTCAACTGATTCGAGGCTGTCGCAGAGTTCCCAATTGATGTGATTCTCTTCCAGAATGGCTTTCACATGGGCGAAGGGGTAGACGCCTTTTTCATAGAGGTAGAGCTGACTTGTGTTCACGTCAACATTGTACAGTTCATAGCGTCGATAGCGGCCGTGAACCAGTATCCTCTCGGCCAGCCGTTCGGCTTCACGCGCACTTTCGACTGGGATTCTGAGAACCGTTGAACATTCATCATCTTCGGGCCTGACAAATCTCTCTTCGAGGCTCATGCCTTCAATACGTATCTGACTGGCTAGATCGGTGAGGTGGCTGTGTTCTCCGGCGACGTAAAAGGAATGACGCCAATCATCGATCAGTCGAACTGTTCGGCCGTCACGCGTCTTTAGCCAGACGGTCATGTAGCCGTTTCTTTGATATAGGTCAAGTATCCAGCCTTCAATGTGATTGATTGGATTCTTTGAGAAGTCTGTTGATCTGGTCAACCTTGTCGCACAGCTCCTTCAGATTCTTATGATGCGAGAACAGAACTGAGAGGAACATGCCTTCAGTCTTGGTGGGTAGTGCCGCTGCTCCGGCTGCGGATGCGCGGCGTCTACATTCATCCATCAAGTCTTCGAATATGATGCGTTCGTCAGCTCTGAGAGCGTCTCGGAATCTCTCCCAACGCTTCAGCTCCTCTTCTAGGGTTATTCTCCAAGAAGGAATGGTCCTACCCGTTCACATTTCCCTCCAGAAACTTCTCCAGGATCTTCGGTGTCGGCTTCTTGATGAGTAGACTGTTTCTTGGCAGTGTCGGGTGCTTCTCAAGAATCAGTCTCGTATATCGAGGGCGCTCCTCATACCTCAAGATTGTATCCATTCTTCGTCTGACTGCACGTTGGAATTGATCTGGATAGGATTGTTTTTCGTCCGGATCTGTCGCCAAGATGATTGTTCTTTCGACTCTGGCTGTAGTGGCTAGGGAACTAAGTGCGGTCTTAAGGAGGCCTAGGCTTTGACCGCTCTGTATGTCAGAGTCATTGTAGAGTCTAGGCAGGTCGGAAATCACGACGAGTCTGATTCCTCGCTTGTGGACGACCTCAGGCAATTTCTGCGTGATGAGGGCGGTCAACTGGGGATAGGTGAATGCTCGTGAGACGAGTATTCGATCTAACGCTCGGTTTCGGTCCAGTGAGCAGTATTCAGCGTATTCTGTTGCGAGGTAAGGATCAAACGAGTTTCCTCCGTCGAGAAACACAGCTTCCGAGCCCAGTCCTCCACATTGAGGGCTTAGCTGAGCTCTGATGCATAGAGACTCAGAAACCGCTAGGCACTGGAACGAACCGTAGAGGAAATACGAAGATCCTAGACGCAGACCCCCGAGGAATCGATCGAGTGGCTCATCCTGGGAAAGCAGGCAGGGCGCAGACTCAAGCTGGCTTAGCTTGCAAAAGTTGATTGGAAGCGTAACAGGATGTGTCGTTTTGGTCGCCCCCAATGTTCCTTTCTCCCTCCGGAGGCCAGGCTTGTCTGACTCAACATATAATCAAGAGAGGGCGATGAAACTATGACAGAGAGACTCCTGAAACTGTTCGAGGACATGAAATACTCTAGGAATTTCGATTATGCTGACTTCATATACTCGGTAGGCGTGTGCCTTCCTGATCTATTGTTGGTTATATGGGGTTCGATTGAAGGGTTCTGGTAACTTGAGTAGGGGGCTTCTTGGGCCGGTAACCCAGAGGGGTTTTAGTCAGCTAGGCCAATGCCGTTTAGAAGCCCGCAGGTGTATTTGGAGAACTATTCTCCATTGAGCATCTGTCATGGCCTTGAATCGCTTGCCGCAACTCGGGAGAGGCAACGACCAACTGATTAGGAAAGACCACTAGAATCCAAGCCAAGGAAGCTCCTATTCAAACTACGAGAACCTAGGCCCTGACGACAAAGGAATGACTACTCAGGATGGCGTCATAAGAGTTTGATCTTGACATTGGTCTTAGCAGCTATCGCTTCCAGTAGGCTTGTGAGATCATGTTGTGGGAGTTCTCCTATACCGTAGCCGTCCACATAATCTGATATCAGTCTGGTGTGCGTAGGGCTTCCAGTTAGAGAAGCCCCATGAGTGAAGATGGTTCTTGATGAACTCTCCGACGATCGTCGTTGTTCGGCCGAACTACGACCCAGCGACAGAGATTACCTCCAGATGGGCGGAAGAGATTGTGGATTATGCACGACAGAAGGGCATCAGAGTCATTGATTTGTATGGAAGCGCAGCCAGGCACCAGCACACCTCACGACTACAAAGATGTGAACGATGCTATGGAGACTGCAGTGAATGAGTTGCTGGCGGGCAAACCTTCTCCGCTAAGGATAGTGCATGAGATAGTCATCGAACGGATAGCGTAAGCAGAGACATGCGTCAATCGATGGAACCTCTCGTCGGACGGTGCGGACTGTCGATAGATTACCCTCTTTCTACGAACTGCTTGATCCATGAATCTCGATCCGTGCGGCGTTGCGAGAATGCCCTTTCAGTCGTGATTTGATCAGACTCCCCAGCCTAACCTTCGCGAATATGTCACGATTCTCATGGCCCCTTAACCCCCTCATGACACACTCTACAGGGGAAGAATCTGAATTGGCTTCGCATCTGTGCGTACATCTGTTGCACCTAGGAAACCTGTCTTGATTTCATATGTCGCATGAACTTTTGCCGTGAGTTCAGTGACCGACTTTCTGGTTTTGAGAATCATTATCGGATTGAAGCTCTGGACGTTGCTTGTATCGTAGACTCGCCAGTACGCATGATAATTCTTTGGGCCAGAACAGTCTATCCGACATCTGCTGATAGTCCAAGCGAAATCTATGGGATCGATGTCTAAACTGACTAGACTTGCAGCGAGTTTGCCAACAGGATTAGGTATGAATGTCAGAAGTTTGCTGATTCCCAGGCTGATCTTTCCCTTGATGGGAGTCATTTTCTCGATGCGATCATCAGGAAAAAGGGCAAAGGTCGTAGCATCGGTCTTGTCCTTGCCGTTGCATTGCAAGTCCACTTCAAATGCAAGTGTCGGTATCTTGGCTTCTCTTCCCGCTACAACATTAAGCCCCAATTCAGCAATGTAGTAATTGTACGTGCCTACAGTCCGCTTTATCGGTTCAGATAGACCAGGCAGGTCAGGCGGAATCGGATACACCTCAGCCACGGGCGCAACTGAGACGTAGGTTTCTTTGAGCTTCTCCTGCAACTTGGCTGAGAAGTCAGATGAACGCAGGACTTTCAATGCGGTTGGCTTTCCGCCCGTTTCTCTGAAAGCATATTCTTTTCCAGGAATCAGTTCCGGCAACTCTTCCAGCTTTGCCGAAATATCAAGCGCATAGAGCCGGGGACCCAGATTCCTGCTATCCGCGAACGAAATATGAGCGATTTTCATTGGCTCATAAGTGCCGAAACTTGCCCCGAACGGTTTCATTACCCCTCACCCACAGTATGATTTGCAGACCATTGGTATAAAAGAATAATCGAAAAGGGCGCTGATAATTTCTAGGGGGAACCTGTCTCTCCCGGGTATCATCTCACGTTTCCCCCGTAACATCCGCCTAGAACACTTGATGTGAGTCGCCTGAAAAGGCTGACGGTCAGACTGAAAATCGCTGAGTCTAGAAGGTTTTTCAGGTAATTAGCGCGCACTTCGAAGAACACTAAATACCTTTCGTCAAGTGGCTCACGTTTTCTAGTAGAACTGTCTTCTTGCACGTTCGTATCTTCAGTAAATCTCAAGCTAGAACTGATCAAACAGACGTTTGCGAAAACGGTTGAAGCATTCCGCAACGTAATCGTGAGGAGTTAGGCCTTGCTGCTTTGCAAGCAATCTAATAGAAGCCGCCACTCCAGTGGTGTACTGAACTGCCCGCTTTGGCTTCTTCGCAACAAAATCAGGAATTCCCTGCAGTCGAGCTACTTCTCTAAGCACAAGCTTCTGGAGAGATTCCTGGACTCCGCCAATCTTCAGACTCATCGGTAGTGAAAGAACATAGCTGATCAGGTCCTTGTCAATGAATGGAAGTCTGAGCTCGACCCTGCTCCCAGCGGTCGCCTGCTCGTCTCTCTCAAAGCTCGATTGAGGCAGGTTCTGGATGTCCTTGATCATCATCCTGCTGGCCGCATGAGGGCCTTCCCGCTGATAAGCAAGGATGTATCGATCGTAGCCTCCAAACATCTCATCAGCGCCCTGACCAACAAAAATCGCTTGAAGGTCTCTCTCCTCTGCGAGTTGAGCCACCCAGAAAAATGGCACAGCTATGGCAATGTTCATCAGATCTGGCTTCTCTACTCTGCTGACAACCTTCGGAATCTCTTCCCTCAGATCTTCCAGCGAGTACTGCTTCGTAGCCAATGGAAACCCTAGGGCTCTAGCGCTTCTCTTTGCGTGCTCGAACTCGCTGTTGTCCCTCACGGTGACCGTGAAAAGCTCAACCTCCAATCCTGCGAGCCTGCAGGATGAAGCGACCACGGCGCTATCCACCCCCCCTGAGTATGCCACACTGGCTCGCTTCAAATCTCCGCTTCGTTTCTTTATCGACTCAACAATCATCTCAGACAACCTGCTGGCGGCTGAGTCGAGATCAACTTCTTGCGTAGGGGAAAGCAGGAGGTCCTTGGGCCTATCAAGTGAGGCCTTGTCATCTTTCACTGTGACAACTGTTCCGGGAGGCACAGCCTGCGGAGAATGCACGTTGATTGCCCAGAGGCCTTTTCGCTCTGAAGCGAATGCCGCCACTCCATCCTTTTCTCCCCAGTAGAGGGGTTTACAGCCAAGCGGATCTCTTGCCACAAGCAGCCTTTCTTGGTCCATCACTGCTATGGCATATGCTCCTTCAGTTTCTTCGACGAACTTGCGTAGACTGTCTGGTTGCGTACCGATTCGCGGAAGTGCGTTCCTACAGTCAGGAATCTCAGCAGTGGTGGGATAGATTCTTCCTTCGAAGGCCAGTCTCAACTGACCGTCTGCGATCGGCTGAGGGATATCTTTCGGAAAGATTCGATTGAGACCGTATCCTACTGCAATTTCGGATCGCATCTGCGGAGCTGAGAGCTGCTGCAGCGAACTAGTCAGGAAAGTGTCTTCGCATGTAGCAAGGCCAAAGTGATCGTTACCCCTGTCACACAGCACTCTCATCATGCGAACGGCAATTGGAGCCGCGTTTCCTTCTCCTCTTCGGTCTGCAACGGCCACGAGGGCGCCCAAGATGCCTACCTGCGTCTAATATTCGGAGAGAAGGCGCTGTTCCTCTGTCTCACCTTTCTCAGCCTTCATCGTTTGCCACTCTTCAGCCTTGATCTTGCCGCCCACTTGCTCCTTGATCTTCTTCGCTACGGCCGGTCCTATGAGCGGGATCTTCATGAGATCAGTTGCGCTCGTCCTTTTCAGATCCTCGATGGTCCTCATCCCGTTACTGTAGAGCATTCTTGCTCTGACTCTACCTATTCCCTCCAACGACACCAGCGGAACCAGCTGAGCTTTGACACCGCTCTCGACTCTCTTCCTCAGGATGGAGAGAGGCTTCAGCAAGTCCTTCTGCTCGAAAAGTCTGGCCAACTCATGTGAGGAGTGTAGTAGCCAGTCTGCGATCTCAATAAGCCGGAGAAGATCTCCCGGCTCCACTCTGTGAGCCTCCAGAATTCGGTCCTCGCCCGCCTCGTCCATCCAGTCAAGCAGCACGGACGCGCACTTCAGTTCTGCCAGAAACCCTTCATAGGCGACTTGGTCCCCCCACATGTCCGGCGGATCACACATGAACTCATCTGCGTGTATCCTTGCCATCGTCTCAAGTGCTTCAACCTCTCTTCTTCTTGGATACATTTTGGGAGCGATGTCAGGGGTTCGGGCTATCAAATGAAGGAAGGAGAGCTCAGTCACGTTCCCAGCTCTTCTATACAAACCGTCCCGAATTATCACTGCTGATAGCGGATCAATGTAGAGCTCAGAGACTCTCTTGCCGAAGTCTGTGGCGTAGAGCCTGTCTTTCTCAACCTCAACCATCTTCTCCTTGTACAAGAACTTGAGCACTTCATCGATCTTCACCCGAATGGTCCGGGCATCATATTGATGTGCATAGAAGGTCTGTGAGAAGAATTCATGTAAGCCCTCTTCAGATCGAGCAAATCCTGTGGCGATCGTAGATAAGACATGTGGGCGAAGAACCTTTTCGATTCCCAGCTTTGACCAAAGCTTCTCCGGTTTCGAGAGGACGTAGTTTTCCATGAGATATTCCCGTTCATCTTCGTTCTTCGCGATGAGGATGGCTTCGCCGAACTTGTCGTATCTCGGGCGGCCCGCTCGGCCACAGAACTGCTTGTATTCCAGCACCGATATTGGATACCGGCCGTAGCCCGGTTCGTACCGTTCATAGCTGCTTATGACTACTGTTCGAGCAGGCAGATTCACTCCTGCGGCCAATGTCGGTGTTGCGACAAGGATCTTGATCTGCCCCTTTCTGAAGGCGTCCTCAACTGCTCGACGATGTATGTTTGAGAGGCCTGCGTGGTGGAAGGCGGCGCCACAAGCAACCTGCTCCGCCAGGATCTCGCTTAGTCTTGTCTTCTCTCCGGTCGTCAGAATCCTGTCTGAAATCATCTTGCAGGCTCGGGCTTCAGAAGGCCTCAGCGACTTTCTTAGGATCTGTGCCGCCTTCTTTCCTGTCTCAACCGCGATCCTTCTCGTCTCAGCGAATATGAGTGATTGCGCTCCGTCGCTCACCGTCTGCATGGCTATGTCCATAATCGGATTGGCGACGACTTGGGGGACCCTCTTCGTAGAGCCGTCTCGGAACTGTATCTCTCCTTCAAGATGGACTCCTTCTTTCAGGGGAACGGGACGCCACTCAGTGGTTATCGGAAAGGCACCCAGCCATTCAGCAACCTCTTCCGCATTTCTCACTGTCGCGCTCAAGGCTAGCACGTGCACCTTCGGATTGATCTGCCTCAGTCTTGTCAGGACGACTTCCAGTGTGGGACCCCGATCCGGCTCTGTCAAAAGATGAACTTCGTCAGCAACAACGACATGTATCTCTGAGATCCAGCGCACCCGATGCCTAAGGAGACTATCAAACTTCTCATTTGTCGAGATGATTACGTCGTATCTCTCAATCCACGGATCACTGTTATCGTAGTCTCCAGTGGTCAACAGAATCTTCAGCTTCTCTCCGGAAGGCTTGATGATATTCGCGTATTTCTGGAACTCGTCGAACTTCTCGCTGGCAAGAGCCCTCAAAGGAGTGAGATAAAGAGCCTTTCCCCCTTTCTCCAAGATGCTCTTCAGAATGCACAGTTCGGCGACCAGAGTCTTGCCGCTCGCCGTGGGGCTCGCGAGTACCAGGCTCTTCCCGTTGAGAACTTCCGCTCGAATTGCCTCTTCCTGAGGCGGATACAGTAGGTCGTAGTCCTCTTTCCTGAGTACGCTCTTCACCTCAAGAGGAATGTCAAGTTCATCGACATGCAATGGGTTTTCCCTTGTCAGGCAGACGCCCTTCTCACAAATCCGGCCTTAGGAGAGTAGAGGACCCCGTCCCTTATGAGCTGCCCAATGATCCTTCTGACTTCGTCCTCAGACACCTCCAACTTCTTCGAAACCGTGTCGTACATCACTCTCTCGTCAACCATGCCTGTCTCTTTCTCCATATGAGCCACATAATCGATGATGAACGACATCCGGTCTCTAACGCTCTTGGGCTTGCCAGTCATGATCACGTCGATGTCCATCTTTCCAGTGGATGTATCGATCCCGACGTTCTGCAGCGAAACCGTCATCAACCTTATCGCGGCTCTAGCGTCTTCCACAGTCACCTTCGGCCTGAGAAAGGCGCGTGCCCGGGCCTCAGACAACCTAACCAACGCCTCCAACTGCCGAGGCGTTATAGTGATGGGAGACTCAGTTCCACCTGATGAAGCTCTCATCTTCAAGTAGAAGTCCTTAAGCTCAGCCGCTGCCTCGTCACTCATGACCGGCTCGATTCTTCTCGAATAACTGATGTACTTCCTGAACAGATCCATCGGAATCGGAGGCTCCTCAGGAGTAGTTCTCGTTCTGTGCAACGTCAAAATGTGCTCAGACATTTTCGCGTCCATGTCCGCCTCAGGAATGTCCTTCATAATAAACAGTAAATCAAACCTTGAAAGAATCGTGATAGGCAGGTTGATGTTCTCAGTAATATTCCTATACGGATCATAACGCCCCAAGGCAGGATTCGCAGCGGCTAGAACAGACGCTCTCGCATTGAGAGTTGCCACAATCCCTCCCTTAGCTATACTAACGGTGTGCTGTTCCATCGCTTCATGAATCGCCACACGATCGTCAGGCTTCATCTTATCAATCTCGTCTATCGCGGCAACGCCCTTATCCGCCAAAACCAAAGCCCCAGCCTCAAGAACCATCCCCCCAGTCTTGTCCCTCAAAACAGCCGCAGTAAGCCCAGCCGCCGTCGTACCCCGACCACTCGTATACAACCCCCGAGGAGCAATCCTAGAAACGTATTGCAGCATTTGACTCTTAGCCGTACCAGGATCACCCACGAGGAGTGTATTCACTTCGCCTCTGAGGTTGATGCCATCAGGGAGATGCTTGGGTACTCCGCCGAAGAGCAGGCTGACTATTGCTTCTTTGATGTCGTCATATCCGTAGATTGAGGGGGCTAGGGATCGAAGTATCTTCTGATATAGCCACGGATCGGCTGCGAGCTCTCTGATCGCCTTCTCTTCCTCAGCTGTGATCTCTACAACTTCAGCTTCTTTCCCTGTCACGTCGACGTAGTTTGCGTCGAGGTACATGTCGAATGTTCTTAGCCTTCCGCGGCGGCTGATCATCTCCTGTTGAGCTCGAACAGCCCCAGTGATCACTACTCTGTCACCCGGCCTGGCCAAGTCGACAAGGTCTTCGATGAACTTCACATCTATGGTTCTGGGAAGTTGGCCTGGCGGCAGGTCTTCCGGGCGCTCTTGGATCCTGACCTCTTGATAGTCCAGAAAGGTTGACTTTTCGACTAGAAGTTCAAAGCTCGCCTTCGCGCTCCTACAGTGTGGACAGAGTCCGACTCCTCTCATAAGGAAACCGGCTTGCTCCACCAATGTGACCTCGCCACAGCTGCGGCATTTGAACGCGGCTTTGGTGATCATCGGTTTGACGGGGCTTGATCTCACAATTATTCCGTCAACTGCAATTAGCTTGCCCATTTGGCTCGATCCGATTTTTCTCATCGAGACCTTGTCTGGAAGTTGTCGAAATCGCGCGAAGAACGCCTTAATGTGCTCCGCATATTCAGGGTCTTCTATCTTCATCTGCGCCCAGACGGCCTTGTTGGCGTACACGGTGTACTCGTCTGGTTTTTCAACAAGGTTCTTCGCTAGAGGTGAGTCAAATGTGAGCAAGTCCTCGAAGTCGATCACGATTGACTTCGATCCGGTGACCGCCATCTGTGCAAGCTTCTTACGGTACTTGTATTCTCCGGTCGACGTTTGGAAAGACCTCAGGAAGTCCTGAAATCTCTCGTCTGGTCCTGCCTCGGCGGTCAAGCTTCCATCACTGGACTCTCCATTCTCGCTCTCCAGTCAATAATAATTCCGCTCAAAGCACGGTAGAGCTCCTTCTCCTCACTCGCAAGATTAGTCAGCACATCCTCGGTCTGTGCCGGTGCCGCGGCAAGCGAAACGATTTTTCTGATTCTGCAGTTCACTATGTCCTTTGTCAACTGGACCGCCTTCTCGAAGTCTCTTCCCTTCGATGGATCAGAACGGCTCTGCGCCTTGAGATCCACCAGAAGACGCCTCATCTTCTGGTAGAAGTCTGTCCCGACGGCCGGTATCTGTCTTGCAGTGGGTATCGTTTCTCTCCAATGTATCTTTGAGAGAGTAGCCAAATCGAGTCTGTCCTCGTCTCTCCATCTAGCGATGCCTGATCTGACAAGTTCCTCGGCAACCCAGCGAGGCACGTCGACCTCCTGTCCTGCCTTGAACGGGCCTAACGTGCCGTCTCCCACACCTATTTCCGCTGACTCTCTGATGACGATGACCTTTGTGTTACGGTTCTGAAAATCGATGTCGTGATCGTTCAGAGATGAGAAGTTGTCTTGCGAGTGCAACTGCCACCCTCGACTAGACAAATAGCCGACCACAAGATATGACTTTCCTTAGCAGATTGAAAAGAATTAAGAGCACGCGCATATGGCTACGTGCTACAGAATGCACGAATATCGCTGAGGACGAAAACGATGAACGAGATCATTGAGACGAAAGAGCTGTCGTCGTCAGTCAAGATGTTCAGAGTCAAGGCCCCTGAAATCGCCAAGAAATACAAGGCCGGGCAGTTCGTGATTCTAAGAGTCAACGAAAAGGGTGAGAGGATACCGCTCACTGTCGCCGACGCAGATGCGAAGAACGGGACAATCACAATCATAAGCCAAGAGGTCGGCAAAACAACAGCGATGTTGGGTCAACTCAACGCAGGAGACAGACTTCAAGATCTTGTGGGGCCGCTGGGAAAACCCTCTGAGATCGAGCGCTTCGGCCAAGTCATTGTGATCGGAGGTGGGGTCGGCACCGCGGTCGCTTACCCGGAAGCAAGAGCTCTGAAGAACGCCGGCAACAAACTGATCTCAATCATCGGTGCCCGAAACAAAGATCTGCTGGTATTTGAGGACGAAGTCAGAGCAATCAGCGACGAACTCCATATCACCACTGATGATGGCTCGAAGGGGCATCATGGGTTTGTGACTGATGTTCTCAAGGAGCTTATTGAGAAGAGGGTGACGATTGACAGAGTAATAGCGATCGGCCCCGCGATTATGATGAAGGCTGTTGCGAACCTCACGCGTCCACATAGGATCAAGACAGTCGTCAACTTGAACCCAATAATGATCGACGGCACAGGAATGTGTGGCGCGTGCAGAGTCTCAGTAGGTGGACAGACGAAGTTCGCCTGTGTTGACGGACCATCCTTCGACGGGCATGAAGTGGACTATGACCTCCTGATGACAAGGCTGAGAATGTACATGGAGCAGGAGAAAGTCGCTATGAAGCAATTGACTAAGGCGGATCATTGAGGTGAGAACTTGGCAAGCAAATCATCTGACAGACTTCTGAAGAGAGTTCCACTGAGGAGACTCCCCCCGGAGATCCGAAAACGAACCTTCGACGAAGTGGCCCTAGGATACAATGAAGAAGAGGCCATGGCTGAAGCGAGAAGATGCCTGAAATGCCCATCCCCCACCTGCACGAAGGGCTGTCCAGTTCAGATCGAGATACCGGCCTTCATCGAGTGCATTAAGAAAGGAGACTTTGATGGAGCCATCGCCAAACTGAAAGAGAAGAACAATCTTCCAGGAATAACCGGAAGAGTCTGCCCGCAGGAGCTTCAATGCGAGAATGAATGCATCTTCAAGAAAAGAGGAGCGCCAATCGCGATAGGTGCCCTCGAGAGATTTGCAGCAGACTATGAACTGAAGAAAGGGGTCAAGATACCGGAGAAGGCAAAAAGCACAGGGAAGAGAGTCGCCGTTGTAGGATCAGGACCCGCAGGCCTGACGGCAGCTGGAGATCTTGCGAGGCTTGGTCATGATGTCACAGTCTTCGAGGCCCTACACCTCCCTGGAGGAGTCCTCGTATATGGCATTCCAGAATTCAGACTCCCGAAATCCATAGTGAAGGCTGAAGTTGAATACGTGAGCCGCCTAGGAGCGGAGATCAGAACAAACACAATCATTGGCCGAACCCTGACCGTGGACGACCTCTTCGAGACAGGGTATGACGCGGTCTTCATCGGGACAGGAGCAGGATCCCCATGGTTCATGAGAATACCCGGCGAGAACCTGAACGGCATCTACTCAGCAAACGAGTACCTTACCAGATGCAACTTGATGAAGGCCTACTCTTTCCCAGAATATGATACACCTATCCACAGAGGCAAACGCGCTGTTGTTGTCGGTGGAGGAAACGCAGCCATGGACGCGGCCAGAACAGCCCTTAGGCTGGGAGGCGATGAGGTCCACATAATCTACAGAAGATCTAGAGATGAGATGCCTGCGAGACTGGAAGAAGTCAGGAACGCGGAAGAAGAAGGAGTCCAACTCGACCTTCTGACGAACCCAACCCGATACCTCGGCAACAAGGACGGATGGGTTGAACGAGTCGAATGCTTGAGCATGGGGCTCGGTCCTCCAGACGAGTCTGGAAGAAGAAGACCTGTTCCCATGAAGGGATCCGAGTTTCTGACACCTATCGATGTGGCAGTGGTGGCGATCGGCCAGGGACCAAACCCGTTGATTGCTCAGACGACAGAAGGACTGAAAGTGGGAGACGATGAGCGAATCATTGTTGACGAGTTTGGAAAAGCATCGCGAGACGGAATCTGGGCGGCAGGAGACATAGCATCCAACGAAGGAACCGTAATACATGCTATGGGAAACGCCAAGAAGAGCGCTCTGGCGATACACGAGTATCTTATGAAGTAAACGTTGGAAAGACCGGGGAAGCTGCGCTATTCATCCAATGGTCTGTTAGAACTCTATTGCATGCAGAGCCTTCGATTTGAAGTCCGCATTTTTGCATTCGAAGGCATAAATCACAAATCCATCGTGAGAAAAGAGGTGGCTCCTACCTGAACGATAGACTATCCCGGGCTTTGCCATCTCAACAAGCTCCAAGAACTGTTCTCTCTGGGATTTCACACGACATGAATTCGAGACATTAGCTGCTCCCGCTATTGCCGCAGTAGTCGCCGGAATAGCCATGTCTTCACCGCTCCCGGGCGTAGCACAACGTGACTCAAGTTGGCTCAAAGGAAGGCTTTCTTTGCAGTGCAGGAACGGAGGCGCTTGTGTCTGAAGAGGTGAGACAGGAAAAAAGATGGGTAGCTGATCTACCCTGAGACTTCCTGAGTTCTACTTAGGCGGAGTAGCCTTGGGCTATCATCGCGTCTGCGACTTTGAGGAAGCCAGCTATGTTGGCTCCTAGAACGTAGTTCCCTGGCTGACCGAACATTTTTGCCGTATCGTAAGTGTTCTTGTGGATATTGACCATTATCTGCCTTAACTTAGCGTCGACTTCTTCTCGGTTCCAGAAGTATCGTTGACTGTTCTGAGCCATTTCGAGTCCTGAAGTGGCTACGCCGCCTGCGTTTGCTGCCTTCCCTGGGCCGTAGAGCACTTTGGCCTCTTGCAGAACCTCTAGTGCTTCTAGGGTGCAGGGCATGTTTGCTCCCTCGTTTACCGCCACCACACCATTATCGACAAGTGTCTTGGCGTCCTTTCCGTCTAGTTCATTCTGAGTGGCACAGGGAAGTGCAACATCGCACTTGATCTCCCATGGCCTGCCCTTTTCGTGATAGGCCACATTGTACTTCTCCGCGTATTCCTTGATACGGCCCCTCCTTACATTCTTCAAGTCCAAAACATAGGCCAGCTTCTTCTCATCGACACCACCTGGATCGTGAATCCAGCCGCCAGAGTCACTCAGCGTAACCACCTTGGCGCCTAGCTGGATGCATTTCTCTGTGGCGTGCTGGGCAACATTACCTGAGCCTGAGACTGTGACGGTCTTGCCTCTTATGTCCATCTTCTTTGTCTTGAGCATCTCCTCGACGAAATAGACACATCCGTATCCTGTTGCTTCAGGCCTAATGAGCGAGCCTCCATAAGACAGGCCCTTGCCTGTCAGTACGCCCGTGCCGTGAGTGTTGGTGATCTTTCTGAAGGCACCATACATGTAGCCTATCTCACGTGCACCAACACCTATGTCTCCAGCCGGAACATCAACAAACTGACCAATGTGTCTGTAGATCTCGCTCATGAAGCTGTAACAGAAGTTCTCGACTTCAGCATCAGTCTTGCCTTTCGGGTCAAAGTCGGAGCCGCCTTTGCCACCGCCCATCGGCAAACCCGTCAGGCTGTTCTTGAAGATCTGCTCGAAGCCCAAGAACTTTAGGATGCCTAAGTTAACCGTTGGGTGAAATCTGAAACCGCCTTTGTATGGACCTATGGCCGAGTTGTACTGGATCCTGAAGCCTCTGCTGACTTGTATCTTGCCGTCTTTGTCTTTCCATGGCACGCGGAACTGTATGATCCTCTCAGGTTCAACGATCCTCTCGAGGATAGCGTTCTCCTTGTATTGAGGAAACTTCTTGATGGCTGGCTCAAGAGAGACCAGCACTTCATATGCGGCCTGATGGAAAACCTTTTGTTCGGGATCCTTCTCGACGAGGCTGTTGTAAACGTTTTCAATGTACTTGTCCAAGTTTTCTCAGTCCATTGAAGTAATTCGCATACTTGCATCTCGACTTTTAAGTCTTAGGAAATCAAGGACAAAGAAGAGAGGTGTCCTTGGACCATTTTGGTCCGGCGAAGCAGACTCAAAACAGCATTTGTTCACTGGGTTTCCCGCAACGTAAACGAGCTAAGACTTTTTTCGAATTCTCTATGTCTTATGTGAAGTGAGAACAGTGGGACCCTTATGTTCATCTAGGTGAGAGCTTCCTCTCGATCGTGTTGTCTATTCCCACTCTATTGTGGCCGGAGGTTTGTGTGTGACATCATAGACGACCCTGACGACTCTTGGGACTTCGTTGGTTATTCTCGTAGAGATTCTCTCAAGAACTTCATAGCTGATTCTTGAGAAAGTCGCAGTCATTGCCTCTCTGCTATCAACGGCTCTAACTGCAACCGTATAGCCGTATGCTCGAGAGTCCCCCTTCACTCCTGTGCTTTTCGTGTCTGTAAGAACAGCGAAATATTGCCACAAATCACGACCCAAACCTTCACGTTCAACTTCTTCGGTCACGATCTTGTCGGCTGCTCTGACGATGCTTAGCTTGTCTCTGGTTACCTGTCCCATCACTCTGACCGCGAGACCTGGACCTGGAAACGGTTGTCTCCAAACCATGTCCTTCGGCATTCCCAATGATTCGGCAACCTTCCTCACCTCATCCTTGTACAGGTCTCTGACAGGCTCGACGATACCGCGAAATTTCATCTTGGCTGGAAGGCCAGCCACATTGTGGTGAGTTTTTATTTTGTCTGAGTGCTTTCGAATGCCGGATTCGATTCTGTCCGGGTAAATTGTTCCCTGCAAGAAGTACTCTGCGTGAACCCTCTTCGCAACTCTTTCGAAGGTCCTGATGAATTCTTCTCCAATGATCCTTCTCTTTGCCTCGGGGTCTCTGACACCTTTCAGTTTCTTCAAAAAAGGCTCAGATGCGTGTACGACTGTGAGATTCACACCCAGCTTCTTCAGGGCGGCCGCAACAGATTCGGGCTCTCTCTCTCGCATAAATCCGTGATCCACAAATACCGCAGTCAGATCCTTGCCAATCGCTCTTGCTGCTAGGACGGCCGTGACGCTTGAGTCGATTCCGCCACTTGCGCCTATTATCGCTCTGCTCTTGCCAATAGCCTGTCTCATCTCTTGAATCGATCTTTCCACGAAGTCTTCGGTCTTCCAATTCGCCTCGCAGCCACATATTTCAAAGACGAAGTTTCGAAGCATCAGCATGCCGTTTTTCGTATGAGCTACCTCTGGGTGCCACTGCAACCCGTATATTGGTTTGAATTTGTGTCCAAAGGCTGCGTTGGGCGAATTATCTGTGTGGGCGAGAATCTCGTAGCTATCCGGGATAGTGATGACATCATCACCATGGCTCATCCAGACTGTTTCTTCGCTGCCCAGTCCTCTGAGCACGCCCACAGGCTTGTCGACAATGGCTCGTGATGTCCCGTACTCTTTCTTTCTCGCGCGTTTAACCTCTCCTCCTGAGAGAAGTGCTACTAGCTGATGTCCATAGCAGATCCCGAGGAGTGGAAGGTCGATTTCCATGATTCTCTTGTCTAGCTTTGGTGCTCCTACGTCGTATACACTGGTGGGCCCGCCTGAAAGAATCAAACCCCTGATGTTGAGCTTCTCCTTAAGATCTGCGATTTCTTCAGGACTGATGTCGTGGTCAACGACCTCTGAGTAGACACTGAATTCCCTGACTCTCCTGGCAATGAGATGGCAATACTGTCCTCCAAAATCAAGGACTAATATGGTGTCGAGCTTCATTTGCCTAGCTTGGTCTCCGTATCTACCTAGTTCAAGACTTCATGGTTTGCAGAAGAGTTCAAATTCCTTTCGGATGACAAAGGTTCGCCTGTGTCTCATGTCATCAGGGGTTGAAAGCTCTCCCTGCGCAAGGAGTCCTCTTAGGTATCGGGATGCCAAGCAGTAAGCAGAAAAACGACCAAGAAAAGTGGAGGCGCAGTCTTGTCGCGTCTAGTCGGTGTCCTAGACTCGTACCTCTATGACGCGGGGCCGAGTTATCAGCTGCTCCAGTTGAGTCGCGACGAGTTGCTGGAGGAGCTTCTTTGCCCTATTTGTGAGCTCGTATTGTACCGCCTTGCTCATAGATTCCGATACGGGCGGTGCCCGACAGACGATGTCGTCATCCTCCAACTGCCGCAAGAGTTCCTGTGCGTTTTCTTCTCCTGATTTCTGAGATATGTAGTGTACTGGCGCCGGTCCGTTTATTCGATCCATTGCGAGTATTATCTTGACCTTCTTCTCTCCGATTATGTTAGACATTTGTGTCTCACCTCCATTTTCTCTCAGTCAGGCCTGTGCCATGGCCTCTGCGACGCGTTCCATTGCAATGTCCAAAGCCACGCGTCTAGGTATAGTCCCATCTTGTAGACACCGGTCGAGAACGAGTGTTGTGTTCTTCCTTATCTTGGAGTCAATCAGTGCGAAGGCTTCGTCGACGTTCTTTCCTTTGTATTCGGCATATGAACCGATCACGCCGCCTGCATTCACTAAGAAGTCAGGCAGAACCAGGATGCCTTTCCTGTGGAGATAAAGCTCTGCCTCGGCAGTCGTCGGGTTGTTTGCTGCCTCCACTATCACTTTTGTCCTCAGTCGAGGTGCGGTCTCCAATGTTATCACGTTGCCTACAGCTGCAGGTACAAAAATGTCGCATTCTACGTCGAAGATGTCGTCTCGAGGGATCCTTTTTGCATCCTTGTAGCATGTGATCGATTGGGATTCGCTCTTGGCATACGCGAACTTCGAGGCTTTCGTGATGTCTATACCTTTTTCATTGTATATCGTCGACCAGTAGTCACATATTGCTACGACACGTGCACCTTTCGAGTACAGGAACTTCGCGAGTTCAGAGCCGACGTTTCCGAAACCCTGAATGACGACTCTCAGGTCGTGCAATGACTTGGGCAGGTTCATGTCGCCTTTAAACTGCTCAAGCATTGCCTCAATTGAAACACCTACTCCGAATCCTGTGGTGCCTGTCTCGTGGGGTATGCCACCAAGGTGTTCGGGTTTCCCTGTGGCAGCTCTGAGATCTCCCACCTCGTTCACGAAGGCTTCTATCTCTTTCTCGCCGACGTTCATGTCAGGTGCACTGACCCAATTGCTTGGCACGTATGGTGCCACAGCACGCGCGAAAGTTCGTACCACTGCGATTCTGTCTGACTTGAACGGATCAGCTCGGATTCCAGCCTTGGCGCCTCCAAACGGGAGATCTGACAACGCGCACTTCCATGTCATGGTCCTGGCCAAACCGAACACTAGTTTGGCGCTAACATCAGAAGCAATTCTCATGCCTCCTTTGCCAGGCCCTCTTGCAGTATTGTCAATAACGAGCACGCCCTGCACTCCTGTCTTCGGATCGTATGTGTGAAGGACTTTCTCTGGACCCCATTTGTCTGCAAAGGTCGAGACATCAACCTGTTCCAGAAGTTCCTTGGCTCTGTGTTCCGCAACTTCCTGAAGGATCACCTTCATCCTGCTCACGATCATTCCTCCGTTTTGATCCTTGCTCGTTCAACGGCATTCTCTCCCATAAACCCCAATTACAAAACCCGGAGAGAAAGTGTACATTATGCACCTGATCATCGTTTGACGCTGTTCAAGACTTCACATCGAGGCCCGGTCGAAAGTCAACATTATCCTTAATAATTCGCCGACGAAAAGCCTATTATGGTATAGGGAGAGGCGACGACTTGTCCACTCTGCTTCCCTCAGCCCGGCCTCCTTCATCAGACTTGCTAAACGACGAGACGAACCTTCTCCTCCTCAGGAGCTTGGTATCGGGGGAGTCAGTCAGTGTGAACATCAGTGCTCTATCAGACAGGATGGGGAAACACCGGAACACCGTGAGAAAGGGTGTGCTTCGGCTCTTGGAGCACAAAGTAGCGAATCTGCCGGTCTGCCCTTTCATGGGGCTTTACAGAGAATACCCTTTGCTCGTCATCGTCCGTGCAGACCTGCCTCACGAGAAGCGGGTCCGTGATTGGGTAGCCCAAGACAAGCAGATATTCGCGGCATATTGGTCCAGACAATCTGAATTCAACACTCTGCTGTTCATTTATCACAGAGACGTATTGGCGTATCAGTTGTGGAGGGAGTCTCTAACAGAAGAAGGTAAGATACCTCCCAGAGAGACTAGGTTCCCTTCCAGCTCCATCTATGTCTCTAACCAATTGATGTTGAAATACAATCCCAGTGCTGCGATCGGTCTGATGGAAAACGAGATGAAGCAGAAAGGAAAGATCGAGGTTAACGGCCTAGCGCTTGATGAGTTCCACTTCGACATTCTCAAGCATCTCGTCTCGGGAGGAGTCTTCAAACTAAACGAGAATCTTCTGAGTAGAGAGCTTGGCATACACAGGAAGACCGTGACTCGAAGAGTTGACGAGTTGCTCAAGAACGGTTGGATACTTGAACCGGTCTGCAGATTTCCAGATCTCCTTTGTCCACCCAACTACGTCCTAACATATTCGATGGTCGAGCTAAAGAAGGCCAGAGATAGAGTCACTTCGGCTCTTCAAAACGACCCACATGTTTCCATGGCGCTCAGAGTAAGCATTGGCGGTTACAATTTCCTTCTCTTCAGTGCCCATTCAGACATATCGGAGCACATGGAGTGGGAGCAGTCCTTGAGTAGACGCTTTCCAGGATGCATAGGACACGTAGACATAACCTACCTCTCCCCGAGGACGAAGATTCTGATAGACCAGCAAAAGGTCTCTCTCGGCATAATAGATGAAAGGCTTTCCCGTGTGAGAGGAAAGAAGTTGAGAAAACCTGTCGGCTGAAGAGCTGTCACAGTCGACTAGAGTGACCATTCGCCTGCAGACCAAAGAAATCTGATTCGAAAAACGGATCGCTCTGGTATGTTTCGATCAGACGACTCGCGGCTATCGCTTTGCAGGCCTTTTCCCGGCTAAAGAGTATTAACCCTTAACTCTATAGTGATCCATTGCTATTAGAACAAATCCGTTAGGGTGATCGATGTGGCAGAGCATGCAATGTGGTCCGAGAAGTACAGGCCAAAATCCTTGTCAGAGATGAGAAACCAAGAGGCGATTGTGGGAAGGCTGAAGAGGTTCATTGAAACGAAAACGATGACACACTGTCTATTCGCGGGCCCGCCGGGCACGGGAAAGACGACCGCAGCTTTGTGTTTGGCACGCGACCTCTTCGGTGAGAGATACATGGACGCCTTCATGGAATTGAACGCTAGCGATGCGAGGGGCATCGATGTGGTACGAACAACAGTCAAAGAGTTCGCGAGGATCGCTACCATCAGTGAAGTACCTTTCAAGATCCTTGTCCTTGATGAAGCTGACAACATGACTTCGGACGCCCAGCAGGCATTGAGACGAACCATGGAACGATACACAGCGACGTGCAGGTTCATATTATGCTGCAACTATTCCGGACGAATCATTGAACCCATCCAGTCCAGATGCGCCCTGTTCAGGTTTACACCACTGAAGAGTCAAGATGTTGCTGACTGGCTCAACCACATAGCCAAAGTAGAGAAAATCGCGATTGAAGGTACCGGAGTAGTCGCTTTGGTTGAGATTGCGGAAGGAGATCTCAGAAAGGCGATAAACACGCTTCAGGCCGCTTCTTCTCTTGGGAAACCTGTTTCAGAGGAATCTGTCTACATGGTTGTGGGCAGAGCGAAACCAAAGGACGTAAGAGAAATGCTCGACCTTTCATGCAAGGGAGAGTTTATCAAAGCGAGGCAAATGCTGAGGTCACTTCTCGTCGAATACGGACTATCTGGCTCAGACATAGTCAAGCAGATGCACTCGGAGATCTTCAAAATGGAGATACCGGAGAAGACAAAGATCGCACTCGCCGATGCCATCGGGGAAATCGACTTCCGACTGATCGAAGGCGGCGACGAAGAAGTCCAACTCAGCACTTTGCTTGCAAAGTTCGCTATCATAGCCGGACAATCATAGTAGTGGTCTCTGAATGCCTCTTCCTTGGACAGCAAAACACCGTCCTAAGACGCTTTCCGACATTGCAGGCAATAAAGAAGCGAAAGAGTCCTTCATAACTTGGATAAGGTCATGGGAACAAGGCAATCCTTCGAAGAAGGCTGCACTACTCTACGGACCGCCTGGAACGGGCAAGACAGTCACTGTCGAGGCCGCCGCCAAGGATCTGGTTTTCGATCTTGTTGAGATAAACGCGAGTGATAAGAGAACCGGAGACCAACTGAACAGAATAGCTGGAGGAGCCGCCCTTCACGGTGAGCTTTTCGGAAGGAAGCGACTCATCCTCCTCGATGAGGTTGACGGAATAAATCTGACGACAGACACAGGAGCCATCTCTGCGGTTCAGGAAACAATTGAAAATACTAGATGCCCGATCGTTCTCACTGCGAACGATCCATGGAACCCAAAGATCCGGCCCCTTCGCGACCGTTGCCTGTTCATTGAGTTCAAACGGCTCGGAGTACGAGATTCTCTCCCATACCTCAAGAAACTCTGCGTCTCTGAAGGAATAGAGGCAGATGAGCAGGCGCTCAGGCTCATCATTGATCGAAACGAAGGCGACATGCGATCAATCATAAACGACCTTGAAACGTTCGCAGCAGGTAGGAAGAAGATCACCTCTTCAGATGTGCAGTGGCTCTCGTGGAGAGATAGAAAGGAATCCATCTTCGACGCCTTGAGAACAGTTTTCTCATCAAGGACCTGCGCTCAAGCAAGAAGAGCGCCAGACATCGTGGACATTGATCTTGACATGTTCTTCGAATGGATCTACGAAAACGCACCTCTGCAACTTACCGATCCAAAGGATTTGGCAAACGCAATGGAGGCGTTGTCAAGGGCCGATTTGATCATGGCAAGAATCAAGAGACTTCAGAGATGGGAACTTCTTCCTTTTGCCCTAGACCAAATGACCGCAGGGGTCGCGCTGTCCAAAGAGAGAACAAAACCTGCATGGACTCCAATGCGATTCCCAAGTAGAATAATGTCCCTTTCTAGGACAAGGAAGGAGCGTGCATTGCGCTCACAGATCGGACAGAAAATAGGGGCAAAGACACATCTCTCGACCAAGGCCGCTCAGAAGCAGTTCCTTCCATACATTTCATTCATCTTCAGAGGCAATCCAAACGTGATCCCGGGGATGGCTGGATGGCTTGACTTGGACGAAGAGATGGTTCAATATCTGTCCGGGGATGGTTCAAAGAAGGAAGAGAAGGGGGAGACGATCAAGAAGCCAGCCAAGGTCAAGAAGCAGCGAGCAGCACCTAAACCGACTTCGCGTCGTAGAAAGGCCGTCGCCTCCTAGCTGAGGCTGCAATCAAGTCCTTCAGCACGTCGTCGCTTGCGCAAGATCTTATTGACGGCAAGAGATCGACCAAGTCATCTGACCTCATAAGACATGATTTGAGCCTGCCATCGCTTGTGAGTCTCATTCTGGAACAGTGAAGGCAAAACTCAGTGTTCTCGACAGGCTTGACAACCTCGACTGTAGCGTCTTCGAGGTGGTACACTTTTCTTCCATGCATAGACTGCCTTACCTCGACCTTTTTTGCCTTGGAGGACAGCTTCCGTTCGATGTCGTCGAGAGAAAGATGATGTCGAGAGTAGTACCGGGCGTCTAGAGTCAATGGTTCAAGCTCGATGATTTGTAGTGTGACTCCTGTCTTGCGGCAGAAGTCAAGCATCGAATCCACCTGATCACTGTTGACGCCCCTCAAGAGAAGCATGTTCACCTTCACAGGGAATAGTCCTGCCGAAATGGCCGCCTTCACTCCACTGAGCGCGTCTTGCAGCCTTCCGCCAGTTAGGCTTTCGTACGTCCGCTTTTCGACTGAGGGGATATTGATGTTCGCTCTCACCAAGCCGTTCTCTTTCAGACTTGAGGCTAGTGGGGCTGTGAGAAGGGTTCCATTAGTCACCATGGAAATCTCCATGGTTGAGTTCTCTTCATGTATGAGTCTGATGATCTCCACGATGTCCTTCCGTGTGAGCGGCTCTCCCCCCGTCAGTTTGATGCTGCGCACTCCCAGTTCGCCAGCGATTCTCGTTATTCTTGCGATCTCGGTGGGAGTCATTTCCTCTCTGCTGGGGAGCTGCCCTTCTCTGTGGCAATAGGGGCATTTCAGATTGCAGGTCTGGGTCACTGAGATTCGGAGATTGAGGAACGGTCTTCCATGGCTGTCTCGGACAGGGCCAGTGGACGGCAATGTTGGGTCACTCTGAGGCATGCTTGACCATGTGGCCGATTTCTGGAAGTATCAATCGACTTATGGCTAGTCGGACAGCGTTGATTGAACCCGGGAGACAGAAGAGAACCTTGCCGTCAACCACTCCGGCGAGAGCCCGCGTAAGAATGGCGGCCGATCCAACCTCATCGTAGCTCAGTCTCCTAAACATCTCGCCAAAACCCGGTATCTGCTTGTCTAGAAGTCTCTCAGCCACCTCGATCGTGACGTCTTTCCTAGTTATTCCTGTTCCACCGCAGACTACTATGGAATCGACCTTCGGTAATTTTGTGGCTCTTTTGATTTCCCGTGTCAGCTCTCGCTGGCTATCTGGTATGAGAACTCTGCTGACAACCCTGTGCCCAATGTTCGACAGGAGCAATTCAATCAAGTCGCCCGATTGGTCAGCAATTCGTTGTCCTTTTCGTTTGGATTCGTACCTTGACGTGCTGCACACTATGATGGCGAAACCGATTGAGTGGGGGGCCTGCTGCTTGTGTTCTTGAACCGAGCTATCAGTGTGCGTTTTCCTTCACCTTTCTTACCAGTCTGACATCTTCGATCGCAGTGAAGGGATATTGTCCCGTCTCATCCTTCTCATACTGCTTTGTCATGTCCCACACTGTTAGGAGATAGACTGTGGCGGCAGTCAGGGCCTCCATCTCCACGCCAGTCTTCGCTGTCGTCTTCACAGTGACCTCAACGGCAACATGTTCCTTCATGATTCTGCCCGTCGCCTTCACTTCGGTGAGCTGCAGTTGGTGACAAAGCGGTATCAGTTCACTTGTCTTCTTTGCAGCTGCAATGGCTGCGATCTCGGCTGCCGCAAGAGGATCGCCTTTCTCTATTCTTTTCTTCCTCAGAAGCTCTATTGTGTCCTCTCTCAATCTCAGTCTTCCCGTTGCGACAGCCTCTCTATGCTTTTCAGTCTTTGGGCCAATGTCGACCATTCGGAATCTTGGATAAGGCTCTGACATGCTAAATCAATCTCCACATGTGTCGTCCAAGCAAGCGGTTGGATTGAATCCGACCTCGACTATCAGGCCTATTAGCTTTTTGATGAGGTCCTCTGGACGAAGCGGACAGAGCGTTAAACGAACGTCTCCCGTGCTTCCTTGCCGCGTCTTGCGAATGAGAGTTCAAGCCATTTCCTCATGGCTGACGCAGGCGCGGCTGACAGGCCTACTAGTGTCGTACGGCCCCTAACACCTTTTCCGGACTTTTTTGCCTCAATGATTCCTGAAGCTGAGAGTTCGCGGACGCATTTCCAGAGCTGCGTGTGAGCCCTCGGCGTCTCCCTCAGCTCTTCGCAGACAACTCTGTACACGTCTTCGATCTCCCCCATTGTCACATAGGCCGCTCCCGTGGATTCAAGGGTTCTAGCTACCGCCAAGAGTATGGTTCTCTCTAGGCGCGAGAGAGTCTTCACATAGTCTCCTCGCACAGTCGGGTATACTGCTGAGACCGCTTTACGGACATGCTCCGGCTCCAGTTCTCTCTTCGCTTCCAGGTCTGTGTATTTTCCCGATCGCCAGAGAAGTTCGATGGCGTACCTTGCGTCGCCTGTTGTCGATGCTAGTTCGGCGATGAATTGCATCGACTCTTCCGGAACTGTTCCTTCCCTGAAGGCAAGCTTGTTTCTGGCTTCTATGATCGCGACGAGTTGCTCCACGGAATAGGGCTCCATCTCCATTATGTTCTGTTGAAGCGTGCCCAGTGTGCTGCTGTCTAGGCGCTTTAGGTATTCGGGTTGACGCAGAATGCAGATCAACGATAGACGCATCGGTCTATTCAACCGCCCCTCATGGAGCCTAGTCAGATTGTACAGAGGTGTGGTTCCCTCTGCACGAATCAAGCTTTCCAATTCGTCGAGAGCAAGAATCGTGAAGATGTTCTCTTTATCCAGGATCTCCATGAGCATTTCGAGCAGTTCTTCTGATGAGTATCCTCGCTGGGGAAAGCTCGAAACAAGCTCTCCCAGAACCTTCTTCAGGATAAGAAATAGGCTGCCTCTGCATTCCCGGCAGTTGACATGTATGTACTTCAGATTGATTTTTCGTGATTTCGCAGCTTTCATTATGTCGATTCCGAAACGTTGGGAGACCGCAGTCTTACCTGTTCCTATGTTTCCCGTTATCAAGACTCTTTGATTCATTGCTCCGGGGCTTTCAAGGGTGAACCTGAAGAGTTGGGCAAGGAACCTTAGTTTCTCCTCACGGTGAGGTAGATTGATTGGGACGTAGTCGATTGAGAGGGCTCCCTCATTCTTGAAGATCGATGAACCAGCTAGCGTCTCTTTGATGATGTCGGAATCTTGGCCCAATCCGTGTTCTTCCACAAGTTTGCGACAGAGTTGGCTGAGCTACGCTTTAGGCTTTGTGTCCTTGAACAAATGCTCTTTCTCAATTCCTGCGTGAATGCACGCAGAGTAAGAGTGTTGGAGATCGCATCTGCTTGTATGTATCGGTCTACAGTCCAGTCAAATCCCTTGATGAACGCTTTTCTAGACAACCACTTCTAACTCAAACTGGAGTCAGGTACCGCCGAAAAAGGTGAGAAGATTGCTCTCGGTGGCTAATCTTCTGCAAAGGACCGCACGGGATCGAGCTCGCTTAGCCGAAGCATTATCTTCCTCACACGGAGTACTATGTGAATCTGAAGCGTGGCGCAGAAGTGCGTGACTTGTACTTCGGATACTCCGGCAAGATATTGCATGTCAGTTTGCCGAACAAAGTTGTTCGGGAGGAGCTGGATTCTGGGTTGGCGCATCAGTTTCTCGGAGGGCTTGGATTCAACGCGAAGATTCTGTGTGACGAGACTGGTCCAGGAACTGATCCGCTAGGTCCTGACAATGTTGTCATTGTCTCCCCTGGTGCGTTGAGTGGAACTGGGGCTCCTACAGCCTGCAGGACTGAGGTCACAACAAAGTCGCCGTTGACCGGCATCGTCGGAACAGGAAACGTCGGAGGAGTCTGGGGGCCCGAGCTGAAACATGCGGGCTACGATGCCCTTGTGATCAGAGACAGTTCTCCGAAACCTGCCTACTTGCTGGTAGACGACGATAGGGTAGAGATCAAGGATGCATCCGATCTGTGGGGACGCGATAGCTGGGAAACCGCTGACATTCTGAAGAAAGAGCTGGGCCAAGACTTCAGTGTAATGGCGATTGGGCAAGCAGGAGAGAATCAGGTTAGATTTGCGACAGTGATTGTTGACTATCAACATGCGGCTGGACGATGTGCTGCAGGAGCAGTTCTTGGCGCCAAGAAGCTGAAAGCGATAGCAGTACGCGGAACGAAGAAGCCCGCAGTAAAATGGCCGGAACGATTTGAAGCGGCTGTGCTGAAGGTCAATGAGCGAATAAGAAGCTATCCAGGATGGAAGATTCGGGAGAAGACCGGCTCAATAGGCGCAGTCGCACCGGAATACGCTGCAGTTGCTGAGCAGTACCTGTTCAAGGGGAGCGAGTCATTCTGCCCCTGCCCTATGGGGCCGTATTACGGTTGTACGTTGACAACCGAGATCAAGACAGGGAAATATGCAGGGACAAGGGTGACTGCGGCGGGCCTCTCGTTGTTCAGTGGAATGGCCAAGGCTCTAGGTGTGAGCCTTCAGGCAGCGTGGAAGCTGAAAGAATTACACAACCGTCTGGGACTGGACTATTGGAGAGGGCCGCTTTCGTTTGCGATGGAACTGTATCGTGAACAAATCATAACGCAGCAGGACACAGACGGCCTAGAGCTGACTGAAGGCAACGAACCTGCCATTATGGAGATGCTGAAGCGAATCACCTACAGGAAGGGGTTCGGCGCTGTCCTAGCGGAAGGCAGTGCGAGAGCCTCAAAGATCATTGGAAAAGGCTCAGAGCGGTTCCTGCGGACGATCAAGGGAATGGAGTTCAGCGAAGATCCGCGCATATTGAAGCTTGAGCATCAACTGAGTTATCTGACGAATCCTCGGGGCGGCGACGACCTCAAAGGAACTCACGGACTAGGAGATTTCCCAGGCTTACCCAAATGGGCTCAGGACATGGATTGGAGCGAGACCCACTACCTTGAATGGCTCCTCGCCAGGCTTGACATGTTCGAAGATGTAAGAAATGCTGTATTCGGCGTTCCGCCAAAGCTGAATGATCTGAATGGGCCGATGCTCACTAAGTGGTTCAATGACTTGACCTGCGTCTACAATTCGCTTGGGTTCTGCATGTTCGCCGGGACGACCGTGGAGGCCTTCGGACCCACGCACTACTCAGAACTGTTCTCTGCATGCATGGGTTGGGAGGTTACTCCTCAGAAACTGATGCTGGCGGGGGAACGGGTCTTCAACCTGATGAGGATGTATGGGGTTAGGGAAGGCTTGAGGAGAGAGCATGACCATTGGCCTCAACGGTTCTACGAGACGCCTCTCGTGCGGGAAGGCGGCGAAGTACGGACATTATCCAGAGAGAGGATTGATCGGATGCTGGACCAGTACTATGAATTGAGAGGATGGAACGTAAGGACTGGAATTCCCGGCAAGGAGAAGCTAGCTGAGTTGCAGCTGGATGATTTGGCCGATGATCTGCTAGATTCAGGCCACGTGAGATGAAGCTTCTCTGTTCAGTACCCTGGAAGTGTGATTGGTAGTGTTGGATGAGAGACTTACGGCAGACATGGTTCTGGGGAATGGCAAAGTTGTGACCTTCGACGCTAGGAACTCGGTGGTTGAAGCGGTGGCTGTTAAGAGCGGTACGATCGTCGCCACAGGTTCCAGCACGCATGTTATGAAGATGGTGGGAAAACGGACTGAGGTTGTAGATCTTGGCGGCAAGACTGTGCTGCCTGGTCTGATAGATACTCACACGCATCCGAGCCACGCAGCAACCCGAACCTACGAGATCAACTGCCACTCTCCGCCTGTACGAAGGATCAAGGAGATTCCTGACATGGTGGCGGCGAAGAGCCGGGACTAGTACATTGTATGCGTGCTTTGTCACCGCGTTGTCTCGTCAGACGAGATCAAGTTCGTCAAGGTCAGGGTCAGCCTAGACGAAGTTGGAGAGCATCCTGTCTGCAAGTCATGCCGCGAGAACAGGACCAGAGAACACATGAGACTTCTCTAGGGTGAGCTCAACCGCACTCAAGATCTATTTCATCGCTGACTCATTTGGGCCAGAGTCGTCATCGCTCACGGTCGTATCTTGTCTCTTCAGAGATAAAAGGTTGTGTCGCGGTATCTGAAGCGTAGTGAAGCCCGGTCATGGTCAAGATAGGGATTACGCCGTTAGCCTTTGAGAGCATGGGTGTTCGATCAATGTGCACGCTGGTGGAGACTAGAGATGTAAAGGTGCTCGTTGATGCTGGTGTGTCTGTTGCTCCTCGCTTCTCTTTGATGCCTCATCCGAAGGAATATGCCACAAGAACTCTTGTCCGCAACAAGATCCGGGAGGCTGCAGGGAAGGCCGACTTCATCACGGTTTCTCATTATCACTACGATCACCATACTCCCAACTATGTTGACACCGTATACTGCGGAAGCAGCCCTGAGGAGGCCAATGCTATCTATGGCCGAAAAACTGTGCTGGCTAAGAGTACGAAGGACCATGTGAACATGAGTCAGAGGCGTCGGGGATGGCTCTTTCAGAAGATCTCGGGCCAGTTTGTTGATCGGTTCGAGGTCGCTGACGGTAGAGTCTTCCGAGTCAAGGATACGGAGTTGAGGTTCTCGCAGCCTGTCTATCACGGTGAAGAAGGTTCTGAGCTTGGTTGGGTCATTATGCTCGTCATCCAGAGGGGGGAGGAGAAGGTCATGCACGCATCTGATGTTCAAGGGCCTGTTCTGGAATCGACTCTTGAGATGATCCTGGCCGAGAAGCCTGACATCTTGGTTATTGGAGGTCCGCCTCTATATCTTTCAGGATCAAAGGTACCTGTCGCCTCAATCGAGCAGGGTCTCCGAAGCCTCCAAAGAATAGCGAAGTCCGTGCCTATCACAATCCTTGACCACCACATAGTCCGCAGTGAGGATTGGAGAAATCACGCTGCAGGAATCTTTGAGGAAGCAGAGAAATATGGAAACCGTGTCGTGACCGCAGCCGAGTATGCAGGATGCGAGTACAACGCTCTCGAATCTACAAGAAAGGCTCTCTATGAGAAGGAGCCTCCCGGCAAGGAGTTCTTGAAGTGGACGAAGATGTCGGAGGTGGAGCGGAAGAAGACTGCTCCACCGTTGTGACCAAAACTGGGGTATTTGAGGAGGAGCCGGCCCCTGGCAGATTCGGATTTGCTTGCTAGGTCGCTTTCAGTGTCACCCTGAATTTATGGCCGCAGGTGGGACACTGAAAAAGTCGTATGTGTAGCGCGGCACCTCTTCCGCTCTTCGGTCTTATGTCCCATTCTTTCAGGGGGTCTGTTACTTCTGCGGCGCATTTCAGGCATTTCGTCATGTAGCCAACTCCCTCCACTAAAGCGGTTGCAAGCGTCTGAGGGGCTTGCGAAAAAATAGTATCGCTGTCAGGGACTGAACTCGTCTGGGTCTTTGAGTTCTTCATTGCTCCTCCCGGCGCCCTACTATGTCGACAGGCGATATATTAATGTTCCGATTGTGGAACACTGACGCCCCGAGAACATGCCCGAGTCTGCAGGCAAATATTGCACTCTTTTCCCTCTTGGGAGAGGTCACAGAAACTGCAAATCATTCGTTCCTCTCTCACAATCCTGCAAAGCTCGCAAACCATCTCCAACATCGCAGACTTATCCGACTGAGCCTTCAGAAACTCGCTGACTAACCCATCCAAGACCTGCCTCACCCTTTCCGATCCTTGAAGAACATCGACAAGCCTTCCCCCACGTACGCCCGACGCGTATTGCGTGACCGCTGCTGGAGTAAGCCCCATCCTAGACGCAACTTGGGCCGGCTTCAACTCATGTACTTCCATGAGTTTCCTCGCCACTATGACTCTGGCCGCTGGGAGGACATGCAAGGCGACGACTGCGCAGGGGGGCTTCATCTCGTCGCACCAAGATTTAACGGTGTTACGGATGCTATGCCTGAGTATATATGCTTGGTCTGGACAATCGGGTTCTCGTTGGTTGGTGGGGTTTATCCTGACTGGCACGAGCGTGGAGCTGCAACGTAGTAAGTCCAGAAGTACGACACGAACGAAGAATCACTTCCCGGAGAAGGCTAGAACCGCCCAGGGGGTGTATTACACCCTTGTTTCTTCTTCCCTTCAGTCCCTACTCATGCGATCTGTGGTTGAAAAAGACCTAGGGTGGGCTGGGGGACACCCTCGTGGGTGCTTCTCAGGAAACTAACCGCGACCAAGCAAACCATCTTTTTTTCACGGACGCCCCTTCCGAAACTGCCAGCAAACCCCGCCAACTTATCCGAACGGACAGTCGCATGCGTCGAGGTGCGGAAGTTAACACCGTTAACTTAATAAGTATGTCTCGCATCTTAACGCCGTTAACAAGCAGGAGGGAACCCTTTGGCCAAGGTTGTGAAGCAAACTCAAACTGCAACAACGACCACCGAAAAAAGCAGCGAAGCCTCAACCCTACAGGATCACGAGACAATAGCCCGTGCCCTGAACGCATTCAAGAACCAAAGAAGAGTCCTCCTCCTCCGACTCCTTGACGAGAAGTCTTGTGTGGAAGGAGCCCTTCAAACGAGACTTCGTTCGAGTGGATACAACCATAGCCTATCAACCATCAAACAGTATTTGCAGCCGCTAGTCGAGGCTGAACTTGTGAGGTACAGAGAAGGTAAATACTCCACAACAATCAAGGCGGCGGAAATTCTGAGTGAGATTGGCAAGACGAATTTCCTCTTGAGATTTCCGGCCAATTCATCATGCTTCGAGGAGCTGTCGCTCATAGCTATAAAGAACGGATATCGAACCTTCGATGACCTCAGCAGTCTCATTGACGTTTCAATGTTGCCGAGAGCGCTGAACCGACTCCAAGAGGAAGATCTGATTCGATCAAATCACCCGAAAGACCACGTGCAGTTCTACAGGGTTAGGATCCGCCTTCTCGGAGAAGCAACTCCGACAGAACGAAGAGTGTTCCACACCGTGAACCAAGACGGCATCTCCGTGAAAGATCTCGCAAAAGCCGTAGGAATCACCGTGAGACGAACCTACAAGTATCTTGCAAGGCTGAAGAAGAGAGGCCTGATACTTCAGCGCAGTCTCCCTGTAACCTATGAACTCACTCCGACAGGCAAAATCGTGGCCGACTTCATCGAGCGCATAATCACCTGTATCTTGGACAGGCCAGTGAAAACGATCCTCTACCCCTCTTTGAATGACGAAGAACACGGCATAAGAGGCTCACTCGCCATCATCCAACAGTACGAGGGAAAGGGCATACTGCAGTCTGACTTGTGGAGACGCCTAGGCCTGGACAGCAGAAAAGGGTCGCGTCATGTCCTCAACCTTGAGAGACGAGGTTTCATTGAGAGAAGAAAGGAGCTAGACAAGGGACGGTGGACGTTCAGGATTCTTGCGAAGCGAAAGACAGGAAAAGTCGACACCATAATGGAGATTCCCTGTGCTTCATGCGACGAAGACTACAAAGGAATGTGTCCGACTCACATTCTGAACCCTGCGACATGCGGCAGAATGACTCACTGGGTTGTCGATCTCAACCAAGAGTCTCCATAGAAACGCCGCACTTGACCTCGGGTCTCTTGATGTAAGACTAGTCCGAGACGGATCTCGCGATTCCTCATACGTTTAACCTGCGAACCGTGTCTCGTTTTGGAAACATGTATATGCATGAACATATAGGGCTCCTGCGACGCGCACATATGGAGGATAGCATTTGCCTCCGATATTGAAGAGACAGACCATACAGAAAAGCGACAAGGACTTCGTCAACGAAGTAATAGATTTAGGTTCAAAGATCTTTCCGAAAGAGGACCTCATTACGCTCCGTGCATGTCTCCAATGTGGCACATGCACTGGCTCATGCCCGTCAGGAAGAAGGACGGCCTGGAGAATCAGGCAGATCTTTCTGAAGACTCTGTCAGGCCTGAGGGACGAAGTGCTTTCTTCTGATGATCTCTGGAATTGTACTACGTGCTACACGTGCCAAGAACGCTGCCCGCGGAAAGTCAGGAGCACAGACATTGTTCGTGTGCTTCGTAACCTGGCCGTCAAGGAAGGCCACATGCGTCCCGAACATGTCAGAGTCTGTGAGATCTTCTTCAAGTATGGACATGCAGTTCCGATCAATGAAGATACTAAGGCGGTCAGGAAGCGTCTCGCTTTGTCGGAACTTCCTCCAACTGTTCACATGTATCCAGAAGCGCTGAAAGAAGTGTTGGCTCTAGTGGACGAGCGAGGGTTCAGAGCCTTGGTGGAGAGGAAAGGTGGCTGAGATGACGAACTACGCTTTCTTCCTTGGATGTATTACGCCCAACAGGTATCCCGGAATCGAAGTGGCCTCAAAGAAAGTCATGAGCGAGTTCGGTATTGCTCTGCTAGACATGAAAGGAGCATCATGTTGTCCGGCTCCCGGTGTTTTCGGTTCATTCGACCTTGAAACTTGGCTTGCTCTTGCAGCAAGAAATCTGGTTATCGCAGAAGAGATGGGTGTCAACATAGCTACCAGCTGCAACGGATGCTACGCAACTCTCCAGGAGGCAAACCATCTTCTCAAACACAACCCGAAACTGAAGGACCGCGTCAATGAATCGTTGGCGAAGGTGGGGAAGAGATACAAGGGAACGATCGAAGTCAAACATGTGATAGAGCTTCTGAGCGACGAAGTGAAATTCGAAAACATAGAGAAGAAAGTGAAGAAACCCCTCAAAAGAGTCAAAGTCGCCGTGCACTATGGTTGCCATTTCCTTAAGCCGAGCGAGACAAGAATGCACGGCTCTGCAGAGAGACCGACAGTTCTCAATGACCTGATCCGTTCTCTTGGCGCTGAGGATGTGGACTACAAGGACAGAGCAATGTGCTGTGGAGCTGGTGGTGGTGTGAGAGCCGCCAATCTCGATGTGGCATTGGACATGACTGCTGAGAAGTTGGATAGTATGATTGAGGTCGGCGCGGACTGCGTGGTCACGCCCTGCGCTTTCTGCCATCTGCAATTCGATCGCGGACAAGTGGAACTTAACGAGAAGTCCGGAAAGAAGTATGGGCTTCCCATCGTCTTCGTCACTCAGTTGGCAGGATTGGCGCTGGGGATGGACCCGAAAGAGCTGGGACTCGGCGATAACGCTATTCCATCCGAAAGCCTGCTCAAGAAGATCCAGTAGTGCCGCTTCAATGTCGTGTACTGGGCTGCTGGCCATAACAATCTTATTTCCTAAATGACAAGAACTCTCTACCAAAGGGGCAGATCTTAGCCTGCATCTGCTAAATATCGGCGCAGGAATAGTGAATCAGCTTGAAGAGAATATGTGTTGACGCTGCAAAGTGTTCTGGGTGCAGATTCTGTGAAATGATCTGCTCATTCAGTCACGAAGGGAAGTTCAGCACCCATCTGTCCCGAATAACGGTGATCAAAGAGGACAAGCACGGCCTCGACTACCCCGTCCTCTGCCATCAATGCGACGTGTGCCCGCCAATCTCGGTCTGCCCGGCCGATGCTTTGAAAAGAAACGAACTCGGCGTCATCAATGTGAACAAGGACGCCTGCACAGGATGCGGCTCCTGCGTAAGCACCTGCATGTTCCATGCACTGAAGCTGGACAAGTCCTCCAAGCCCTTTACCTGCGACTTGTGCAGGGGGAAACCAATCTGCGTGGAACGTTGTCCCACAAAGGCCTTGACCTACGAAGAGTCAGAGACGGCGATGAGTCGCCCTGAAGACGCGTTTGCAGAGCTCCTGAAGAGGTGGAACATTAGTGGCTGAGTTACTGGGATACGCCGGCAAGGTTCTCCGAGTGGATCTCACCAGAAAAGAGACTACTGTCAGCAAACTCGAAAGGGATATGGCCGCAGACTTCCTCGGGGGAAGAGGCTTCAACTCAAAGAGGCTATATGATGAGGTGAAGTCTGGCACAGACCCCTTGGGCCCTGAAAACAGGCTTATGTTCTCCTCGGGCCCGCTCGTCGGGACAATGTTCCCGACTGCATGCAGGTTCAACGTGTCGGCAAAGTCACCGCTCACAGGAATACTGGGTGACTCCAATGCGGGCGGGCATTTCGCAGCAGAACTGAAGTTTGCAGGATATGACCAAGTGATATTCCAAGGCAGCAGCAAAGACCCCGTGTACATACTCATCAACGACAGTGCCGTTGAGTTCAAAGATGCCTCGCATCTGCGAGGAAAAGATGTCTATGAGACAGATGAGGCGATCAAGGCCGACCTCGGCGACAGAAGAGTCCAGACGGCCATTGTTGGTCCGGCAGCGGAGAACGGCGTCAGATACGCCGGGATATATGCGAACCTCATGAGGGCTGCGGCTCGAACAGGCATGGGCACAGTCATGGCGTCCAAAGGAGTGAAGGCACTCGTCGTGAGGGGGACCGGCTCGATAGACGTAGCTTACCCGGCAAGATTTGAGCGCCTCGTCCAAGACATCGAGGAGGAGATCTACGGGCACGAACAGTACTGGCCTCGCAGACGCATGGGAACCACAAGAATTCTGATGATGGCAAACGCAGGAGGCTTCCTTCCAACACGGCACTACACATCAGGGATTTTTGAGTATGCCAAAGAAGTGAGTGGAGAGAGGCTTGCGGAAGAGTACAACGTGAAGACGAGAGGATGCTTCGCTTGCACTATACCGTGCAGCCGCTTCTACGTTGTGAAGCACGGAGAGTTTGCAGGCCTTTCTGCAGAGGGGCCGGAGTACGAGGCCCTTGGCTCGCTCACCTCGCGAGTTGGAAACAGAGACTTGAACGTGGCCCTGAAAGCGAATGACATGTGCAATCGGCTCGGGCTGGACGCCCTCACGACCGCTGAATGCATCTCATGGGCCATGGAGCTGTATGAGAAAGGCCTGCTGGAAAGAAGTGAGGCCGACGGACTGGACTTGTCCTGGGGCAATGGGAACACAATTCTGACCTTGATCGAGAAGATAGCACGGCGAGAAGGATTCGGCGACATTCTTGCAGACGGTTCTCGAGCAGCTGCGAGAAAGTTGAACAAAGGCATGGATCTGACGATGCAGGTCAAGGGTCTCGACATAATCATGGCTGATCCGAGGGGACTGAAGGGATTTGGATTGGGCTATGCCGTGGCGAGCAGAGGCGGAGACCACCTTCGAAGTGAACCCTTCATAGAGCTCAGCGACGATCCGAAGCGTGGCGAGGAGATGTTTGGTGTCCCTGAAGCAACCCTCAGGCTTGCCTACAAGGGGAAAGGGAAGCTTGTCTCCTATTTTGAAGATTGGTGTGCCGTCATCGATGCTCTTGAGCCATGCAAGAATATCATGCAGAACATGGAGATACTGACTTTTGACAGGGCTGCTGAAGTTGTCGAAGCCGTGACCGGTCTCAAGATGTCGGCGGAGGAGGTGCGTCGTGCAGGAGAGAGGATTGTGAATATTGAACGGGCTTACAATGTCCGAGAAGGCATGAGCCGGAGCGATGACACACTTCCACGGCGATTCAGGGAGGAGTCCCTCTCTGAAGGTCCGAGCAGGGGCACGAGGTTCGAGCAGGAGCCTATGCTCGACGAGTACTATGCTGAACGGGGCTGGAATCGAGACACTGGCATTCCGACACGTGAGAGTCTCGAACGGATCGATCTGGGTTACGTGGCGGATGAACTCGCGAGACTAGGTAGGATCTAGGTCGCTGTCAACACGTCAAGATGAGATTCAAATACCTCATCGTCCTTGATTGGGTCAAGCTGGATGGAACAGGATTCCACGGACAATCGTGTTCCAACATCCGGTGGATGATCACTATGCAGGATCTCAAGATCGTGGTGAAAGAGATCAAGGGTAAGTGCGATACCCTGAGGATAGGAGACTACTGTATTCTGCGAGGAAGTCGACTCAGCATACCGGAAGGTCGGCATTTCTGCTTTTACGCCTTGCAGAGTATTCTTCCCTTGATCCCAGCCAAGCAGCGTAAGATAAATGAACCCAACGACTGGCTTCCTGGAACATGGGAAGTTGAGTGCCCCGATCCAAAAGGACAGGTCATTCTTCGAATAGAACCGATATAGCCCATGTCGCGCAAAAGGTGCGTCTAGTCCTCGTCATTGGAATATGCGTCGTCATCTCTTGATCAGACGAGGTTCACTAGTCTCTTAGGGCTGTCAATCGATCAAGATAAGAGAAACGTCCAATGCAGGCTCTTTTTGATGCTTCAGAACTGAACAATGTGGGAAGCTGAAAGGAGAGAAAGTATGTGGAAGAGATGAAGATTCACGGGTATACGACAGAGGACCTGATGAGGATGGACCCCGCGCCACTTAGAGCCATACTGCATGAGAGGACGCACCACACGATTGAGGTCATGATCTACAGGATACTAAATGGAAAGCTGAGGAAGCCTCTGAACTTCGGTAGCCAGGCCAAGTTGCTTCTTGATGTATGGAAGAAGCGAGGACTGCCAACTGGCACACCTGATCTTCAATGGTGCATGAAGTATGTGGAGCTAGCAGACAGGCTCAACGCAGGCAAGACGGTAAGACTCGGAACCAGAGCATGCAAGCCCCTCACTGGTCAGGAGATGAAAGCCATTAAGAGGCTGATCTATGAACGACGGTCAATAAGGCAGTTCACAGGCCGGCCCGTCTCCGATAAGATGGTGCGACAGATACTGCAGGCAGGACTGATGGCTCCTCAAGGATGTAACGTCGGCTCAACAAGATACATCATTCTCCGTAAGCCAGAAGAGTGGAAACTTGTTCAAAGCGACATACCGATAGAGAACGGTGTCATGATCGTCATCTGTCAAGACATGAGCATTTACAGGGCGTTGAAGTTCGACGAACATGTCCCTCAGAACATCTATTATGACGCGGCGGCAGCGGCCGACCACATGTGCCTAATGGCCCATGCGTTGGGGCTTGGGGCATGCTGGTTGACTCATGGAGAGGAGACCCAGAAGCGCTTGCGAGAACACTTTGGGCTGCCTGAGACTCTTGTTAGTCGTTGCCACCTCATCGCCGGATGGCCAGACGAAGCTCCGATCAAATCTGAGAGAATGGCTCTAGACGACGTCATAATAGGGAAGGATAAGTGACAGCTCTGAAGCTTGAAGGAGGACCATGTCATGACGGGAAAGGAAGAAGTTGTCTCCGTTAAAGAGGCCACGCGTGAAGTCGAGACAGCGGTAACTAGAGTGGCTCTTCTGCATCTGTCTTTCTCTAAGATCTTGGTCGAAGAGCTCGGGGAGGAGAAGGGGAAGGAGCTGATCATACGATCAATCTTGGAATACGGAAAGCGCGTTGGAGAACGAGTGAAACGTGGTCTTCCCGATCTTCCCAAGTATGGCGTTCATGGGGGCTTCAAGGACGGACGAGTGTACAACTGCGTTCTTGCAAGAACTTTTCGGGAATACGGAGAACAGAGGCTTGGGTGCCTCTACTGCTATGTTGATCCAGCGAAGAGAATGGCAATTGATCCTATGCGCAAGGTGATACATACAGCATGTGCGGCATGTGGCGACGATTTCTGCACGTTCAAAGAAATGTCCACAACAGAGAAGGAACGTGTGGACTTTGTCAAGAAAGACAAGGACTGGAAATGTGTAGATCCACGCTTGATTGAATGAGACAGACGAAGAGTGTCATACAAGCTGGGCCTGGCCCTGCAAGCAGTTTTTCCGATCCGCTTGCCAGCATGTCTCATGATTTGATCTTTTTGGCTAGCCACGCGAGCTTCTTTCCGAAATGCCTGACCGTATTGATGCCTTCTTCGTCCTTGGCGACGTCTCCCTTTTCGCGGCCGAAAGCCACATTCCAGTATGTTGACCCAGGCACAATCATTCCTGAGATCATGAAGAAGAACATGAGTTGCGCGAACGTGAAATTGTGGCCGGCGCGACGGGCTACGACAATTGGGCCTCCGACCTTGTTCTCGAAGGGACGTTTCGCTCCCCTATAGGCGTAGCATCGGCTTATGAGACTGGTCATCTGCGGTGTGGCGGCACCGAAGTAGACAGGGGTAGAAAGGATGATGCCATTCGCCTCGTCCATTTTGGAATAGACCTGCTCGAAATCATCCTCAATGTGGCATTTGCCTGTTTTGCGACAGCTCCCACATGCGTCGCAAGGAGCGATCTTTTTTCCCGCTAGGCTGATGAGCTCTGTCTCTATGCCTTCCTTGCTTATTTCTTCGAGAGCAGTTCGGGTGAGCATTTCCGTGTTGCCACCAGGTCTGGGGCTTCCAACGATACCTATGATTTTCATCGATCATTCACCTTTGATGCCTACTGGTCGTTGGAACTTAAGACTTTCAGAGCGAAAAGTCCCTCGGGACACTGACAGAAATCAATAGTTGGGCCTCAGCCCACTTCCTCGTGGTCTTCTCACGACGTGATGTTTGCCTACTCCGGTGACTTTCGCTGCCGGAAAACGAATCCCCGCACAGCCTGAGCCGCAACATATCGCTCTGTGTCTATTCAGTCTTAGTTGCTTCCAGCACGTAGATGCTTTCGAAGAAGAACCTCTTCTCAGCAACCTTCTTGACTTTGAAGTTCAGCGCAGCAAGGTTTTCCATTGTCTTGCCGTAACCTGAAGCCGACGATTGGACCATCTGTATTCTTCCACCCGGGTCGAGATACTCTTCCACCTCTCCCAAGAACCTGTCAACCATGCTCCTCCCGTCTTTTCCTCCATTCCAAGACAGGTCAATTGGTCTCCTTTCAATGCGTGTTGCATCCGGGAGATAAGGGGGGTTGATGAGTATGAGGCTGAATCTTTTTCCGATTGGTCCGAGGAGATCACCGAGAACGAAGTCAACGTTTCTTATGTTGTTTAGTCTAGCGTTCAATTTAGCTAGTCTCACTGCATGAACATTGATGTCTGTGCCCACCACGGACTCAGCCTTTTGTGCGGCGATCAATGAGACGTAACCTGAGCCTACGCCTACCTCTAGGACTCTGTCATTCTTGTTTACAGTCAGATTCTCGGCTAACAGCAGAGTGTCTTCAGCTGGATCATAGACTTCTGGATGTCTTCTAATGATTAACCGGTCAGTCGAATCGGTCAAGTACATGTATTCCTCTTTGCACTGGCTGTACCGGATCTTCCTGATGAGATTGTCGTTACCTATCATTAGTCGATTACGGCCAAGATTGATTCCTGAACCTACCACCAGGGCAAGGACTATGGCTTGATCAAAGCCACTCGAAGTTGTCACATGAGATGTTACACACTAGATCATAACTAGCCCCGCACTGCTGATGTTGATCTGTCGTTGATACACTGCAATTCTCACAAAGGAGGCCTTTCGTGATCTGTGCCAGAACCTGAAAACTCGCTTCGAGTATCAATAGATGAGGTTCTCAGCCGCATCTTCGGAGAAGAATCAGCTAAACTCATCCTCCAGCACATAGAGAGAAGTGGTTCTCTGACGAATCCGACATCAAGCGGCCAAGCTCTTTCAGGTGCCTTGCGTGGGCTCTTCGGGCCAGGGTCTCTTCTCATTGAACGTGAGATCCTCAAGCATTTGTCGTCTGCGCTTGAGTCGAAGTCGCGGGCTAAGGAAAATTCTGAACTCCCAGACTCTCTGAAGACATTAGAAAAGGAATGCGTTTGCTGAGAGAGCAAGAGAAGAGCAGAACGCATGAAATGCCACGAGCCACATTCCTAGAAGGCGAGTCTCACATGATGACACCTATGAAATAGGTCCGACTGGGTCACCTACTGTTTGACGCATATTCCTAGGATCCTTCTGAGTTCAGCTTCGTCGATTCCATAGATTTCAATGACTTTCTGGTTCGAATGTGATCCGGCTATGATCCTAACGTGAGATGATGGTTTTCCAAGTTTCTTTGCTATCCATCTGACAATCTCTCGATTTGCTTTTCCCTTTTCAGGAGGGGCGGCAACTCGCATGACGAGTGTTCCGTCGGGTTCATGAAGAAGCTCTGTCTTTCCGCTTAGCGGCTTCACAAAGAGCGTTACTCTTGTCCCGGAGGTCATGTTCTTCTCCCTATGAGGTCAGACTTTCGCGCATGAGTAAGCGCCTTGATTTGCCGTTCTCTTCTCATGGCAGAGCGCCGTGTGCTGAACCTTTCCACATGAACAATTCCTTTCGGCCTCCACATTCTTGTATATCGTGCTCCATATCCGTTCTTGTGTCGTGCCAATCTAGATGCTAGGTTGCTTGTGTATCCGGTATAGTAGCTTCCGTTATCACACAAGAGCAAGTAGACATAGTAGCGTTTGGGTCGATCCGTTCTATCATGCAATCTCATCTCGTATCCCCATCAGCGGCTACAGTCGCACGACCTTACCATCGGTCATTCGTCACTTGGAGTCAGGAAGACACGATATAGACTTGGGTAGCATCTTCATGTCAAAGGATCTGCAGAGAACGGTGCAAAAAGTAGCGGGATGCTTTCGGATTCAGCAGGACCTTCCTACCTGCAATTGCGACTTGGTTCCAGCTGAAGCTATTTTCTCGGTGAGGACTTGCCCGATCTCCTTTGCCGATCCAAATGAGAATCATAAGTGGGCGCATACGAATTCTTATATACAGTCTTGAACGAAAAACGCATCAGGTTCGTATGCGATGCTAGCATCTCTCACAAGCTTGCTTACCTTCGATATGATGATATTCATTGCTCTTCTGATAGTCGGCATGATAGTGATTCTCTTGTTGAAGGCCTTGATCCACTTCATAGTCCCATTGGTCGCAGCGGTTGTCACTTACTTTCTGACCTCAAACCTGACCTATGCTGGCTTGGCGTTCGCTGCGATCGCCGTCCTCGAATTGATCCTGAAGCGCAAGTAATTGCTCCGAAACCCATGATATCGCCGTTGGATTCAGAAGACCTTCTAGCAGAATGGCAGTCGCCCCTCTGACAAGTATATGACGAAACACGACTAGCATTACATATGGTATATAGAGAACCATGATACACTCACATTCTCTGCGTGGCTATTGCTACAGTTTATGTATGGATGATGAATCCTAAACTGCTGTTGACCATCGGGGCGGATGCCTGTTGAGCTTGTCTGAGAAGATCCAAGCGATAGAGGATGAGATGAAGAGAACTCAGGTCAACAAGCGTACAGAGCATCATCTAGGGTTGTTGAAAGCGAAGCTTGCGAGACTGAAGGCTGAGCAAGAGATCTCCAAGAGATCAAGGCAGAGCGGCGCAGGTTTCGAGCTGAAGAAGGAAGGCGACTGCACTGTTGTACTCGTCGGGCCTCCCAGTGTTGGAAAGTCACTGATACTGAATCGACTAACGAACGCCAAGTCGAAAGTCTCCTCCTATGCCTTCACCACTACAACCGTGGTTCCCGGTCTCTTTGAGCATAAAGGGGCCAAGATACAGGTTCTCGATCTCCCGAGCGTAATGCCGGGTGCTGCGTCTGAGACTGGCCGAGGGAGAAAGGTCCTCTCTGTTGCCCGAAACGCAGATCTGATAATGTTGGTCATTGATGTCTTCCAGCTGGACCAAGTTGAATTCCTGAGAAAAGAGCTTCATGAGGTCGGCATCCGGGTGAATGTCCGTCCTCCGAATGTCACCATAGAGAAGGCAGGTCAAGGTGGACTGAGCATTAGCACTACTTGCACTTTGACCAAGTTATCTGCATCGACTGCTCGTGCGGTATTGAACGCCTACGGAATTCACCATGGCAAGGTCGTAATCAAAGAAGATATGGGTGACGATGAGCTCATTGACGTTGTGGCTGGGAATCGTCACTACGTTCCGGCTATCACGGTCTTGAACAAGGTCGACTTGGTCGGTGACGAATACCTAGCTGAAGCCGGAAAGAAGCTGAGAGGGGGCTTCTTACCGATATCTGCTGATCGAAACACCAATCTTGATGAGCTGAAGGAAGTGATCTACAATCGGTTGAACTTCATCAGAGTCTATCTCAAGCCGCGCGATGGGGAACCAGACTTCGATGCTCCTCTAATAGTGACTGCTGGGTCCACGGTTTTCAATGTCTGCGTCAAGATACATCGAAGCTTCGCTGAGGAGGCCAAGTATGCACTTGTCTCAGGAACAAGCGTCAGATTCAACAATCAACGGGTCGGAATGGCTCACGCCGTCCATGACGGAGACATACTTACCATAATCAGGTAGTTTCAATGGTGGTCATGGCAAATCGAGCTGTATTCTCCCATATTTCCGCAATCCGGAAGTACCCGCTGGTCAAGCTAGAGAGGATCAATAGTACAAAAAGAAAGGAAGTAGTGGTGCTTGCTCTGGTGAGGGAATAGAATGAAGGGCTGGTGTCTGCAATACGGGTGTCTTGAATGCTGCTTGGACACAAGGATGCCGCTCAGCAATTCCGACATCGCACGGATAAGAGGCATTGGCTTCTCTGAGGACTTCTTTGTCCACGAGAGAAATGGGGCAAGACGACTCAGGAATTCATCAGGAAGATGCGTTTTTCATAATGGCGAAGTGTGCACCATATATGCTGACCGACCTGAGGGGTGTCGCATCTACCCTGTTGTTCTCGACGTGAACAAAAGGAGAGCTGTGCTTGATAGCAACTGCCCACATCGCGAGAGATTTCAGATTACGTCAGATGCTTCAAGAAGATTGATCAGACTCGTCCGAAGGCTGGATTTGGAAAGAAGCAAGCGACTCAGGTCAAGGCGCTGAGCAGTGTGGCAGGAATGCCTATAGCCTCAGAACGACTCGCATCACGATTCAGACACCATCTCCCACCAAGAACAAGCGTTCGAGATGAGATCCACAATGATTGATGACAGATGCTTGAAAGCAAGGATCGTGCAGCTGATCCGTGAGGGAAGGCCTGAGAACGCATTGGAATTGCTGTCTGAGAAGTATGGCGTGAGGCCACCCAAGCTAAGGACTGGAACGGTCAAGGGCCGTCGAAAGGTCGCCGGGTGCTATGTGGCGAAACAGCAGACAATCTACGTGTCGAATGCAGAGATGCTGTCTGACCCATACGTGTTGTTGCACGAATTCTACCATCATTTGCGGTCGATGGAAGGAAAATTCAGCGGATCAGAGAGACATGCCGAGAAATTCGCTAGGGAATTCCTGAAACTCTAAGGCTCCTGAAACGTACTACATTATGAACAAACGGATCAGTCGTCTGCGCATGTCGCGCTTGGCCCTTGTGCGCAAAAGGAATGTGCAGGGGCCCGCGTCCTAGCACCCCGGGTCTTTGCCCACTATTTCTTCTGGGTCAGAATCCAATCCCTAAGGGTTCTTGCCGCCCCATAGGCCTCTTCTGCATGTTTCAGTGCAAGATTGGCCTCATCTTGCGTGAAAAGCCTGTCCGCACCCACTCTGAGCTTCTCGTCCCCGTACATTGCTAATCTGCGGAAGTGTCTCCAGAATCTCCTGAGTAGTAAGATTCTCGGAAGATTGACGTAACCTATTGCTGGAGGTATCGATGAGCAAATTCCCCGCAACTCCTCTTCACTCATCTCACGCTGAGGCTCATGATCGCTCCTAAACATCAGGAATATGCTTTCGACAGAGAACTCGACAGACTCTTGGGATGCTGAGACCGATGTGTCAAAATGAAGATGTCTCAGTTGTCTCTTTGCCTCGTCTAGTTTTGCGGAGGCTCGGCCGCAATAGGAGTCAGAAAAAGAACTGACACTCATGGTCAGCGCCGAGGAGACATGCTCTGTTGTCAATATAAGGTTTCCACGGTTTCGCTTGTGTTACGACAGGTTCAGGATCCCGGCGTAAGTTGCTCTTTCTCTCATTTTCAAGACTATTCATCCTATAGGTATTTCCAGCCCATTAATGGTGGTTCCACGCCCATCTGCCATAGAAGAGCGATTAGCTCGCCTCGATGATGGACTTCCTCTTCGAAAACATGGATGAGAACGTCCTCGGCCGTAACCTCAACGTTCTCTCCTCTGTCGTTTGCAGTTGAGTACTTTACCATGAGCTTGTCAGGGGTCAGTAAGTCAAGGTATCTTCCCATTCTCACTTCTACGCGTTCCATGTATCCTCGCACGTCTCCGATGCTCGTGTATTCATCGAATTTTCCCTGTGAACGTAGCTTCTCGTTCAACAGAAAGTCCAGCCAGTAGTCCACGGCCCCTACAGTGTGGATGAATATGTTACGAAGAGAGTGAAAGCTGGCTTCACGGTTTCTAGCCAGCTCTTCCCAAGGAAGCCTCGCAAGAACGTCAAAATACCTGTGCCTCACTTCCTGGTTGTACTCGAGCAGCCTTCTCACGTCAACCATCAGCTTCACCGCGCACTTTAACTCATTGCCTTGATTCAGTCTTCCGATCTTAAGAATCTGATTGACCAGTTTGAGCTTCACATAGCTGCCCACTGAGCGATGTGTAGAATAGCCTTCACATGACGCAGTCCACGAGTAGTAACCTGTTCCATGAATGGGCTAGCTGCTCTAAAGGCCGAGACGCAGTTAGCAACCTTGATATGTCGACCCTGAGGGAGCTTGAGGTCAGAAATGGATAGGCAGGACAACCGTCATGGATTTCATGTTCTTGCTGTCTGTTCTCTTGCCTGTTGCCATCGGCGTAGGTTTGATCCTGTATCTTGCCTCGCTTTACAACAGGCTCTACGTCTTGAGAAATTCGACTGAAGCCACCTTGGGCCAGATTAGGGTTGCGATGAAGAAGCGGCTGGACCTAATAGAGCAACTGGTGGACGCCGTCAAGGGATACATTCAGTTCGAGAGAGAGACTTTCGAGAAAATCGCGAGTATGAGATCTGAGATGTTTAAGGTCAGGGCGGAAGATTTGAGAAGTGTTGATCGGGAGTCCCGGGATATTCTAGGCAACATCTTAGCGGTGGCCGAACGCTATCCTGACTTGAAGGCTTCCACAACTGTCCTGAAGCTCATGGAAGCGATCAGCGATGTTGAGGATGAGATCGCGAGGCAGAGATACACTTACAACAACGTTGTTCAGGAGTTCAACATAATGCAGGACACGGTTCCTTCGAGGTTCGTGGCTAGAGCAGTTGGTTTCAGCAAGATTGAGTACCTGAGGTTTGAGGAAGAAATCGAGCGGCGTCCAAGTGTTGAAGTCTGGGAGCAGAAACCTTGACTGAGACCCGACAGATAACAACTCTAGTGATTCTGGCGTTTCTAGTCGGCGTCATCGGTGTGGCTATAGTTGACCGTCTTCCAACGTTGATGGAGGGTGACGTGGTGGTCGATGATTATTTTGTCACGCTGTATCAAAACGGGACACTTGTCGAGGACTACACGTATGATGTGAAAGTGTCAAACCAGCGTAGAATGCTGTTCAGGACTTGGGAGGCGCCTTTGTCCTTTGACCAATTTGACAGCCCGTACGTACGGTTCATCCGTGCCTCAGGTCCAGGAAACACGATTCCTTACGCCAAAGACTACCGCGGCCAAATCTGGATGGAGGATCACTTCAAGAATGATCCAAGTGTGTTCGGAATAGTGAGGTCCTTGGCAGATCCAAACGAGGTCGGAATCTTTAAGCCTGACAGATTTCAGGCTGGGAAATACAGGGTCCGTTATGTCTTCGAGATCTATCCTCCATTAGAGTGTGACAATGATCTGTGCCATCTCAACCTGAAGCTTGCGAATCGACACTTGACATACCGAAACGTCAGACTGATCATTGATGATGCTGGCCATGTTGTAGTGGCATACTCGCATCCTCCATCGCTGAAGGAGGCAAGAACAGGAAACGAAATAGTGTTCTCTGGAAGCATAGCCAAGGACGAACTGATCGAACTGGAGATTCTATTCGAGGAGGATGTTCTGAACGTTCTGAAGGGCTTTCCGAGGAGAGTCGAGAACGTCAAGGACCAGACGACTTTGGCAAACGGAATCTACCGTCTTCAGTATATGGTGGCTCAGGAGTTAAGGGAAGGTTCTCGGGCGATTGCCCTACTCAACCCTCTGGTGCTGATCCTATTCTACTTGGCTTGGGGTAGAGAGAAGAGATTCGTTGTTCCGAAATATCTCAGCACCATACCCAACAGCGAGAGAAAGCCGTGGATAGTGAATCTAGTGTTCAAGGGAGACGCTTTCGACTTTGATGAAAACGGCTTCTACGCTACCCTCTTGGATCTGCAGAAGAAAGGCAAGATTCAGATGACCACAAAGAACGGCGGTTTGGCCATTAGAGTTCTTGATCGAACAGACGGTGATGTCTACGAACAGCGAGCGCTGCAATTCCTCGCAGGCATTTCGAGGGATGCTGTTGTGGATGAGGATTCGATCAGACAGCTTGTGGAGACTCTCACCTCGAAGGGTGGTGACGTGTTCAGGCTGCTAGATCTCAAGCAGGAGTTGAACTATCTGACTAGAGTAGCGGATCCCAGTGTGGCCTCAGAATTCATGCTGAGTGGGAGGAAGAGGCTTGTGCCCATTGCATTGGTTTCTGTTCTCCTGCTGGCTGTCTCCACACTCACAATGTTCGTGTTGCCAGTCCTGATTCCGATCCTAAGTCTAGCGGTCGGGACATCAGTTGTGGCATTGGTTCAATCTGTGATAGCTGCGGCTTTTCCTGCAACCCTTTTCGGCAGATGGCTTGGTTCGACATACAAGGAGAAACTGGAATGGGAATCCTTCAGGAGATTTCTGTCAGATCTAGCCATGATAAGGAAGTACACACCTCAGGATATCTCAATGTGGGGAGAGTGGCTGATTTACGGCACAGCGTTGGGCGTTGGAGATAATGTTGTGAAAGCCATGAAAGAACTGAAGATCCAGCTACCGGAAGTGAGTCTTGCACCTCGCGTGCCGATGCTGTTCGTTCCGGTGATGGTGGCAGCCTTGCCAAGTAGAGGCGGAGGAGGCTTCGGGGGCGGCGGCGGAGGTGGAGGAGGGTTCGGAGCTGGGGGCGGATTTGGCGGGGGAGGCGCGGGAACAAGATAGCTGATAACGCGATTTTGGGCCTGTGATCCTTGTCAAAGAAGCCTCCGCTTGGATGCATTGAACTCCTCAAGCTCTCCGGACCGCTTTTCCACCTTTACCAAGAAAATCACCTCCCATCCGGTTTAAAGTACCGGGGCCAACCTCGCGTTAACACCTATCCAACAATTGTAACATATGCTCGAACGAACAGAACAGGCGATCTGTGACCTCTGAGCTCAGAAGAACCTCGATACACTCCTGTAGATCCAAGTAGGAAAAGGCGCGGATGTTGAGGATTTCTCCGCTTATGCGCAGAACAAAAACGTGTACATCTTCCGGTACACACCCAGAGAGGCCGATCGTCTCTGCTGCTGTTCATTGTTTAGTTCCCATGTTGTCACTGGAGAAGTCTTTTCCCGATCAGCTTTTATATCGTGGCAGTTTCTCTTGGTTATCCGCCTGTTAAGGATCAGTATCGCAATTTGTTCCAGAAGACTGGGTATCGTGTGCTGCTCTTCTTGAGTTTCTCCACTCAGACTATTGCTGATGTTGTTGCTGTGACGATTCCTATACTCGCGTTGTCTCTTCATGCCTCTCCTTTTGAAATAGGGTTGTTGGCCACTTCAAGGGGAGCTGTATATGCGATTTGCCCATTCATAGCTGGCTATGCTCTTGGAAAAACAGATAGAAGGCAGGTTCTTGTATCGGCAACAGCAATAGATCTTGTCACGACCCTTCTGTTCTACTTTTCGCGGGCTCCTCTGGAACTGATCGTATTCAGGCTCTTCGAAGGGTTGGCCTTGGCCATATTCTGGCCAACCTTGGAGTCACTGATCGCAAAGGCGAGAGTCTCAGACAATTCGGATCCATTAAGAGGTTTCAACATTTCGTGGGGCCTAGGGCAAATGGTAGGCCCGATCATCGCAGGCGCTGTCATGATGTTCTTCGACGTTAGGCTGCCGTTTCTCGTCGTGGCGGTGGCCGCCGTGGCGAATGTCACTCTGATTGTTCGATATGGTGAGTCGAAGGATCAGATGTTGAACCGCAAAGATCGACCTTCCGTAAGTATCCGTGGAATTTCTGTGAGTCTCATTTTGGCGATCGCTTTCTTGGGCGTGATAGCTTCGATTTTCTTCGCCTTCTTTCCTGTCTTCGTCACTGTACTTGGAATCAATGCCTTCGAACTTGGAATCATGCTCTTTCTTTTCGGCGCGGCTAGGGTATGTTTCTTTCACAAGGCACGGAGCATCAAGGGAGGTTTGTCGCCAAGAATCCTGCTAGCCTCACTAGGCTTCACTCTGGTCTACTTCGGAGATAGACTAGCACTGTATGCGGGGGTTGTTGTTATCGCAGCAGCACTCAGCCTGGTCTATTCGTATACACTTGAGCATGTCCTGCGAGGTGACGATCTCTCTGTAAGACATAGAGCGGGAATGTTCGAAGGATTGCTTGGGATTGGATCAATGGTCGGCCCATTTCTCGCAGGATTCATTGCAGAATTCTCGTTCGCGTATACCTTCATTATGGTTGCTGTAGTCTCCTTGTTCTTCGCGATCGTTCTGAGGGTATCGGAGATATCGACACATCGTCTTTCCCTGAGTTTCAAACTTCGCGATCCAGACTAACGTTGGATCTTGTGTAAGAGGATAAGGAGACTGCCCCCGCAGCAAGAAAGGCATTGCGTATGTTGCCGAGTATGTGGAAGTGATCAGACGAATTCCCGCACTCACCTGTGTTGCACAACTTGGATGTGTGTTCACGCAGCAGTGCTGCATCCGAATCTCGCTAATGAATGCCACAGTGTCAATTGAGGTGTCAACACTGATCTTGTCCGATCATCACATTGTATTGTCGCCGCGACCATGATGTGCGCTTTCTTTCGTTCAATGAGTTCTGCAAAGTAGCAGACCCGAGAGGGAACTATTGAGAACTCAGCTCTCCCTTGCATCTAGTGAACAATGTGTGAGCGCCAAAATGCATTAGGAACATTGTGTCGCTCATCAGAACGTCTACTCATGAAGATGGTAGTGTACTGGGCTTTACCGGATCTGGAAGCTGGTCACTTGTGACTCCGGTCTTTTGTCCACAATGTTATAAGAGCAAATGATGCGACTTCCTGCTTGAGGCAAGTACCGATGCGAATTGCAGTAGCTTGTTTTTCCCATGAAACCTGCACCTTCTGTCCGAACGTCACTACTCTCGAAGACTGGGAGAAGGGAGGCATACGCTACGGAAACGACGCACTTGGCACTGAGGGCCAGGGCAAGTCCTACATCACCGGGTATAAGGAAGTCGCAGAAAAGGAAAGAGATGTAGAACTTGTCGGAATTCTGAGGGCCGAGAGTCCTAGAACGGTCGGAATGGGAAGCTGGCTCACGACAGAAGCTTTCGACACGATTGCGAATCGGATCATTGACGGCTTGAAGAAAGTCGGGAAGATAGATGGTGTTCTACTTGCGCTGCACGGTGCCATGGCTGTCACAGGAGTACCTAGGCCTGAGGCTGAACTCGCACGTAGGGTGAGGAAAACTGCGGGCAAGGTGCCAATAATGGTGACTCTTGACTTGCACGAGAACGAGGACATCGAACTGGCAAACGCGGTGGACGGAGTCTTTGTGTTGAAAACCTACCCGCATCTCGACTCACATGAGACCGGCATGACCGCCGCAAGTTGTATGGTAGATACCATAAGAGGGAGATTCAGGCCGACGATGGCCGTACGCAAGCCGGGCATAATCTGTGCAAGTGTCTACCAAGCTTCAGGTGCGCACCCAATGAAGACTGTCTATGATCGGTGTCGAGAGTGGGAGAAGAAGGGTGTGTATTGTGCTTCAGTGGGACCTGGATTCGCCTATGCAGATGTTCCAGATGTTGGTTTCTCGATATTTGTCGTGACCAACAATGATCATGAGCTGGCTGAAAGAGCTGCCCAAGATCTGTCTGACTTGGTCTGGAGCCTACGTGACGATCTGACCAGACCTTTGCCTAATGCTAGGGATGGTGTTGCCAAGGTGATTGAAATGGTCAAGAAAGGGATAAAGCCGGTCGTTATTGCCTACCACAATGACAGGCTAGGGGACGGAACACACATTCTGAAAGAACTTATCGCGCAAGGCGCAAAGAACTTCTGTTCCACGAGCGTCGCCGACCCACGTGTGCTGGATATGCTTGCCAAGAACCACAAGGTGGGAGATACCGTTACTGTAACAATAGGTGGTTGGGTACATCCGATCTCTGGTGAGCCGGTCAAGGTCACGGGGAAGATAGAGTACTTGGGAAGTGCCGACTGGACAGAGACTGGACCAATGGGTAGGGGAGCCCGAAAACATGACGACCTTGTCGCTTCCCTGAACATTGGCAACAATAACCACATCATAATATCTCGCAAGCTGCGGGCACCTATGAGCGCTGATCCCATCAAGGTTCTCGGCATCGACGTAGGCAGTCTTGACATAGTGGAGATAAAGAGCAGAGTCCACCACAAGGCGTTCTGGGATACGTGGGGAAAGGTTGATTTTCCCATTGACCCTCCTGGCACAACACCCGCCAACCTGAGCATCCTTCGTTATGAGAACATTCCTTGGAACATCTATCCTATCGGGGAAAGATGGCGTAGATAATACCAGAAGTGCCACTATGCTACTGCGGACGTAGACATGTGTTTCCTTGGTTCAGATGAAATAGGCGTTAGGAAAGGATTTCGTACCACCCTAGCGCTCTATGACGCTAGGGTTAATATCATCAAGCATGATGCCGTGGATGACGCAACTACCGATAAATAGGGGCCGCTCCAAGATTCAGTGTGACTAGTCATGAGTCATTTTCTCAATCATCCAACGGAAAGTATTGGAAAGATAATGAAGACACGTGTCGTCAAGGTTTCTGCCGATGATACGCTGCATCGCGCCGCTGAACTCATGGTGGAGCTGAGAATTGGCTCGGTGGTTGTGGTCGAGGGCGATAGACCCATCGGAATCATCACGGAGCGGGACTGCGTGCGTTTGACGGCTAAAGCTCAGGGGGCAGATGCGAAAGCGCGGGAAGTGATGACGACGCCTCTGATAACCTGCGAATCAAGCAAGAAGGTTACTGAAGCATTCGTCATAATGGCGGAGAACAAGGTCAATCACCTACCAATAACGGAGAATGGAAGACTCGTCGGGATCGTGGCGAGCCGAGACCTGCTAAGGGCAATAGTCTAGCAATGGCCTGGACAAATCCACGTACATCCGCCTTTTGCAGACTTTCATTTCAGTCTGTCGTACGAAGCTTCGCATACTCGCGGGCGCGGCCCAAGCTACTGTTATGTGATTAATAGGAAAATGGCTTGACGACTGGAACAGATCAACCACAGAGTCATCCATGCATTTCTCTCCATGATCACCATATCCTTGGCGACTGCCCTCCATCTAACTACTGGAACGGCATCCATCATCCATGGATTTCTGATCGGCACCATTATGATCGGCAACACCGGTTACTCGCATCGAAAACTGAAGAAAGAGTCCTGCTTCCTGCAGAACAGCGTGTATCTCATCTCTGGTTCCGAACGCTGTCCTAGCGATTCCAGATCCTGCAACGACCGGGGTTTCAGCGACAATACGAAGTGCCTTATGAGATAGACTGGCTCCAATACGGCCGGCCGTAGACCAAGGGAATCAAGCTTAAGGCACTAGTCGGCGCGCAGCCTTGTTCCGTTATTCGGAGGTTTGACATAGCTATGTTCATGCTAGGGCGAGAGGTTGAGCTGGAATGGCTCGATTCCACTCTTCCCTATGGCGGAGAAGGTCGGAACAGCCCTGGCCGACTGAGCGATAGGAATTAAATGACAGGGGCCTCTATCTGTTCGAATTGACAGAGAAGTACAATGTCAGGACAATCTCGCGCACTTCAGATGCTCTTCGATTGAAAGTAGCTATCGCGACATCGCCTTGCGAAAGACTGGAATGGCTACTGCTAGCGTTACAGCAGCGTAGACGATTAGGATTGTGATATCTGAGAGGATTTGAGTGAAGCTCGCGCTGAGAACTATGACCTTCCTGAGGGCGTCGGCTGCATAGTACAATGGTAATGTTTTTCCAACGGACTGTAACCAATCTGGCAGCTGCTCCATGGGAAAGACGATGCCGCTTAGGAACATCATTGGGGGCTGTAGAAGCATCATCATCATCATGGCTGTCTCCTGTTCTGGTGCAATAGAGGTCATTATTATGCCAATGCCTGCGAAGCTAGCTACCCCGAGAAGCATGATCATCACCATCAGGAGTGGGCTTCCATAGATCCTGACTCCGAAGAACAAGATGGACATGGCTAAGATCACGGATGCCTGCACCATTCCCCTTACTGTCTGAGCCAGGGTTTTTCCCACTACGATTGCGTATCTAGGTATAGGCGCGACAAGTATGCCGTCCATCGTACCTTGCTCTTTCTCTCTAGCGATGGCGGCGCCTAGTCCGGATAGCGTACCTGTCACAACTGTCAGTGCCATGAAGCCTGGTGCTAGGAATTGAAAGGTGTTTGTTGCGCTGCTTACGAGGTTTCTGCGTTCAGCATTGATCGGCTCTGAAACAAAGGATGGGTCAACAGAACTATCCATCCTCGAAATAAGAGATGTGCGTAGCCCGCCTGATATCATCTCGAGAATTGAGGACGCTTCTCCGTAGACGATGGAAGCCATCTGTGGGTTCGAATCGTCCATCGTGATCAGAATCGTCGCTTGACGTTTCGAGTTGAAAGCTTCGGTGAACCCTGCTGGTATCACGACTACTCCCTTAATGCTGCCTGCCACAATTCGCTCTCTTGCCGACCCGAAACTTGCGAATTCTTGTACTTCAAGAAGCCCTGTCGAAGATGCTATCTGTTTGAACTGGTTTCCGACTTGAAGTGCAAACAATCCTGAATCCTCCACCACGATGGCCATTGGAACGTTCTTGTAGGGTGATGAGATCTTTCCTGAGAAGGGATTACTTGTGCCCGTTTGTGGAAACATGAAGCCGAACATGGACATCATCAGAATTGGCATCACCGAGAAGGTTACAACGAGCATCTTGGCCTTCCAAAAGTCCAGAAGGTCTTTGTGTGCTATCCGAAGAGTGATGTATATCTCAAAAAGCAGTTTCTTTCTCATGCTAAACCCTCCCCATGACTCTCCTCATAGGCACCTGGTTTGATGCCGAGTCTCTAAGCGCCCTTCCAGTGAGCTTCAAGAAAACCTCCTCCAGGGTTTGACAACCAAACTTGCTCTTCAACTTAGCGGGAGCATCCACCGCAATTATCTTGCCATGGTCAATTATGCAGATTCTGTGTGACAATTCGTCAGCTTCTTCCATGATGTGGGTTGTGAGGATGATGGTCTTTCCGTCTTGATTCAGTTCTTTTACGAGGTCTCGAACGAAACGGATGCTTTGAGGGTCGAGAAGCGCGGTGGGTTCATCCATAAACAGTATTTCAGGATC